>JAEEGL013211764.1_pt1 | contig 21901 bp, 21 predicted proteins | sample 9134231 | NCBI WGS metagenome assembly JAEEGL01 (sample SAMN16246548, study PRJNA631951) | gut metagenome | biome: gut microbiome; feature: rumen; material: fiber-attached | host: Bos | place: Iran: Karaj | collected 2018-10 | reverse complement strand
TAGGAGGAATTCCAAATGTCCGTCAAAATTCGTCTGAAGAGAATGGGAATGAAGAAAAAGCCTTTCTATCGCGTCGTGGTTGCCGATATCCACAGCCCGCGTGACGGCCGCTTCATCGAAGAGATCGGTTATTACGATCCCATGACCAAGCCCGCTGAAATCAAAGTGGACAACGAGCGCGCGAAGTACTGGCTCGGCGTTGGTGCCCAGCCTACCGATACCGTTCGGATTCTGCTGAAGAAGACCGGCGCGATCGAGGAGAAATAATCAGACCTGCGTCCGGACAGGATGCCGGCCGGCTGTTGCTGTGCCCTTCCGTCTCCGGAAAGAAAGGATGTACCCATGCAAGAACTTCTTACCTTCGTGGCGCAGTCACTTGTGGAACATCCCGAGCAGGTGAGCGTCACTGTGACCGAAGGCCCCGAAGCCGTCATTCTCGAGCTGCATGTCGCCGAAGATGATATGGGCAAGGTCATCGGAAAGCAAGGTCGTATTGCCAAGGCCATCCGCGCCGTGGTAAAGGCGGCTACGGCAAAAAACAGCAAGCCTGTTTTTGTCGAAATTCAGTAATGCAGAAAGCGCGGGATCCGGATCAGTATCGGATCCCGCGCTTTTTCAGGGAGTTGTCTGTCGGATGCAGGATTATCTGATGATCGGCGTTGTGCTCAAACCGCAGGGCGTCCATGGAGAATGTAAAATCAAGCCATACGCGGCGGATCTGGATTTGTTTTCTTCCTGGGAGGAACTGTACCTGGAGAAAGACGGCGCGTACTCCCCTGTTCCGTGCACGGTCAACCGGGTGCATGACGGTTTCGTGTATGCCGTGATCGGTGATTGCCGGAGCGCGGATGACGTGGAAAAATACCGCGGGCGGGAGTTGTATATCGACCGGGCGCATGCCGCGCCTCCGGAGGATGGGGCGTTCTTTATCGCCGATCTGATCGGATGTGAAGCGGCGGATGAGGCCGGCCGTGTTGTCGGCGTCCTGACGGAAGTCCTCCAGCATGGTCCGGTGGATACCTGGGTGTTTAAGACGCCGGACGGCACGATGATGGCGCCTGCCCTGCTGGCCGTTTTTCCGGAAGTGGATCCGGAAAAGCGCCGGATTTCCGTTGTCTCGGAAAAGCTGCGGGAGGTGGCGGTTTTTGACCATTAATATCCTCTCCATTTTCCCGGAGATGTTCGAAAGCGTTTTTTCCGCCAGCATTCTCGGCCGCGCCCGGGAACAGGGCCTTCTCGATATCCGCCTGACGGATATCCGTCCCTATTCCGCCAGCAAGCATAAAAACACGGATGATTATCCCTTCGGCGGCGGCGCCGGTATGGTCATGATGGCGCAGCCGATTATGGACGCCATGGCGGATGTTTCCGCCGCGTACCCCGGCGCGAGGCGGATCTATCTCGGTCCGCGGGGAAAGAAGCTGACGACGGCATTGGCCCGGGAACTCGCGCTGGAAAAGGATCTGATCCTTCTCTGCGGCCATTATGAAGGCGTGGATCAGCGGGCGTTGGATGCCTGCGTGGATGAGGAAATCAGCATCGGCGATTATATCCTTACCGGCGGCGAGCTTGCCGCCATGGTCCTGACCGATTGTGTCGCGCGTTTCATTCCCGGCGTCCTGGGCAGCTCGGACAGTCCGGAAGAGGAATCATTCTCCGACGGCCTGCTGGAGTATCCCCAGTATACCCGTCCGCGGGAACTGAACGGACAGGCGGTGCCTGATATCCTGCTTTCCGGGGATCATGCGAAGATCCGTGCCTGGCGCCGCCGGGAAAGCCTGGCCGCGACGCTCCGGTTTCGGCCGGATCTCCTGGAAAAGGCCGATCTGGATAAATCGGACCTGAAAATACTGAAGGAGCTGGAAGAATCATGTTTCTCCGAAAGCTGACTGTGATTGTACTGCCGCTGGCGATGACGCTGGTGCTGTGCCTGCTCATGCCGTTGCTGTTTGCGGACTGGTATTTCGGCGGGCTCGCCACGGGTATCCTGCTGGGTGTTTCCCTGGCGCTGCTGCTGCCGCTGGCCGGCGCGACCCGCCTGCGGGAACCTTTCGCCTGGCTCCTGTTCATTCCGTCCATTATTCTGCTGCTGATTCTGCTGTATCAATTCCTGGCCCGGGGAGAAGCCGGAATCGGAAAGACAATTCCCGTCCTGCATCTCCTGGATGTTTCCGCCCTGCCGAGCACCGGTACCAGCGGCCTGATCGTCGCCGTCGAAAGCGCCTTCGCCGCCTACATGCTGACCTTCTCCATCCGCACCGGTCGGGGAATTTAGAATTTTCACCCTATTGATTCAGATGCGCATCACCCGGTATATGCCGTGCGCTGGTGAAGGGCCGGATGTTCCGGCCGAAGACCCTGTTTTTATGTCGGTTCTTGGCGATTGACAAGCCATCAGGCGTAGTCAGGGCTTAGAACCGCTACATAAAAACCGGAGGCGAGAGCCGTGTCTGAGGCGGTATTCCCGGCCCGGAACTGACAGTACTTATCAAAAGAATCTGGAGGTCCCTATGCAAACAATTTACCTTGACGCATCCAAATACGATTCCCCCCGCGCGCTTCACGCCGCGCTCAAATCGTTGCTGTCCCTTCCGGACTACTACGGTATGAACGCCGACGCCCTTAACGACTGCCTGTCCGAGCGGACTGAACCCGTCCGCCTCTGGATCGCGTCCCGGGGTGAAGGTGAAGTCGCCGGCGCGCTGGATCTCATCTGCCGGGTCGTGTCCGATAACGGCGGATCCGTAAAGGAGCTCTGAGCTTTATGAAGCTTCATGTATTCGGTGTGAACGGCCCGTTCCCGCAAAGCAACGGCGCCACTTCCGGCTATCTCCTGGAAGCCGGCGATGATACCCTGATCCAGCTGGACCTGGGCAGCGGCGTACTGTCCCGGCTGACCGCCCTGGCCGCGCCGGAATCCCTGGCAGCCCTCCTGCTCTCCCACTGGCATTTTGATCACGCGGCGGATCTTCCGGTTCTGATGTACCGCCTCGAAGCGCTGGGTTTCGGAGCCTCCGGAGAGCAGCTGCCGGTCTATGCGCCGGTGGATGAATCCTCCGTCCTGCGGAAAGTCGTGTCTTCTGCGGCCTGTTTCCGCCTGACGGATATTGCGGCCGGGGATACGTTTTCCCTGGGAAATTGCACGGTGCGTGTCGGCGAAGCGCGTCATCCCGTTCCCGCGGTCGGTTTCCGGATCGAATACGGCGGACGGGTTTTCGGCTACACCGGAGATACGAATACGCTTCCTTCCCTTGCGTCGTTCTACAGGGGCTCCCATCTGCTGCTGGCGGACGGGTTGTTCCCGTCAGCGAACTGGACCGAGCAGAAGCCCCACCTTTCAGCCGCCCTGGCGGCCTCCCTTGCTTCGGAAGCCGGTGCGGAGCGCTTAGTGCTCACCCATCTGAATCCTTTTTTTGCGCCGGAGCTCCTGCTTCGTGAAGCCCGGACCAATCATCCCGGCGTGGCGCTGGCCGCTCCGGGACAGACGCTGACGGTATGAATATCCGTCAGCGTTCCTGGCTTCTTCCCCTCGCTTCCCTTTTTCTGATCGCCGGCATCCTGATCGGACGCGGGATGAATTCGCCCTGGCCGGCTTTCATCGCGTGCGTACCGATATTGTTTGCCATTGTGCTGGTAAAAGGCCGGCTGCGTTTCACCGGTTTTCTGCTTCTTTCCGCGTTTGTCGGTGCCCTTGCCGGGAATCTTGCCTGGCACCCGTCCGTCCCTCCGGAAGGGGAGTACGATGTCCGGGGAATCATTTCCTCCGAAATCAGTTCCGGAAGCTTTGGGCAGGTCCGGATGGATCTGTCGGATGTAACGCTCAACGGGCAAACCTTTTCCGGCGGCGCGTACTGGTCGTTCTATACGGACGAAGAATCCCTTTCCGCATACGATCTTCGTCCCGGCCGGATGGTTTCCCTCCGGGCGGAACTGTATATTCCCTCCGGCGCGGATAATCCGGATGGATATGATTTCCGGGAGGATCTGCTTCGCCGGGGAATTACGGTTGGCCTTTCCGGAAAAGAAAACCTGATCGTCTCCGATCCTTCCTTTTTCTCCTTGTCCGGTTTCACCGCGTCCCTGCGCCATCGCCTGACCCGGTCCCTGATCGTCCGGATGGGGGAAGAAAACGGGGGTTACACCGCGGCGCTGCTGCTGGGACAGCGTTTCCTGGTTCCCGCGGAGGACAGGGCTGCCTTCGCAAAGCTGGGGATCGCGCATATCCTGTCCGTCAGCGGTTTCCACGTAGGCATTCTGATTGCCATGCTGGGGTTCCTGTTCCGGCTGCTGCATCTGAAACCCGGCCTTCGTTTGGGGCTGTATTCGGTTCTGCTCGGTTTCTACTGTATGCTTTGCGGAATGAATGCGCCGGTCGTACGGGCTTCCCTGCTTTTACTGGTGACCTTTGGCGGAAAGCTGATGAACCGTCCCCGCACCGGCCTGCATTCGCTTTGCGCGGTACTTTGCGTGATGCTCCTCTGGTCACCGGTCCAGCTGACCGGCGCGTCTTTCCAGCTGACGTTTGCCGCGATCCTGGGGCTGGCGCTGATTACCCCGGGTGTTCGGAAACATTGTCCCTTCCGGAAGAAGTTTTCCCGGTGGCTGTGGGATTCCTGCGCTGTTGTTCTCGGCGTACATATCGGCATTCTCCTGCCGGTGCTGTTCTGGTATCAGAAGCTTCCGTTGCTGGGATTGCTGATCAGCATTCCGATGACCGCCTTCGCTTCCGCCCTGATCGTACTGGATTGGATTGTTCTGCTGTTCCTGCCGGTTCCCGGGTTGTCCGGCCTGCTCGCCGGAGCTGCTTCCGCCCTTACCTCCCTGATGACGAATACAGTACGCGGCCTGTCCGCGCTGCCCGGAATCACGCTCTGGACACCTTCCCCGACGCTCGTCACCGTGCTGGGCATCCTGCTGGTTTTCGCGTCGCTGTGCGCGATGCTGCGCCTTTCCCGGAAAATCCGCGCCGTACTGTTGGCTGTCGGAACGGCCGTGACCGTCTGGTCCCTCTTTCCTGCCCCGCACAGGGCCACGGAATATATCCAGTTCAGCGTCGGCAATGCGGACGCGGCGGTCCTGTGGGATCAGGATCAGGTCATCGTCATGGATACCGGCCTGGAAGACAGCGTCGTCAGCGGTTTTCTCCGCCGGCGCCGCCTGGTACCGGACGCGGTGATCCTGACGCATCTGCATACGGATCATGTAGGCGGCCTTCGGTCCATGCTGACGGATGAAATCCCGATTCGCCTCCTTTATCTTCCTGCCGGTGCGGAGGATCAGCTGATCCATGAGGACGTCGTCGCGCTGCTTGCGGATCTGCGTGCTTCGGGAACGGAAATCCGGTACCTGGGAAAAGGCGATGAGCTCTCCCTTCCTTCCGGAAGCCTGACCGTACTCTGGCCGGAAAGCGGAAAGACCCGCCTTCGCCAGGATGCCAATCATTATTCGCTGGTTACGCTTCTGCGCCTGAAAGGCGTCACCCTGCTGCAGGCGGGCGATATCACCGGGGAATACGAATTGTATTCCGCTGTGCCGGCGGATATCCTGAAAGCGCCCCATCACGGCTCCTCCGGTTCCTCTTCCGCGGACTATCTCTCTGCCGTATCCCCGGAGGTGGTTATTCTCTCCTGCCGGAACGTTTCCCGCCACGATGACTATGCCGCCCGTATCCCGGAATCGTCCGACCTCTGGTCCACTGCCCGGAACGGTGCCCTGACCCTCCGTTTCGAAGACAACGCCGTTACTGTCATCCCGTTTAAATAGATCGCTGAAAAGAGAGGCACCTATGGATCGCAAAGACTTCGATCGTATCCTGTCCCGGAACGAAATCCCGTCCCTGCTGCTTTTTGAAGGCGACGAGGAATATATGAAGCAGGCCGCTCTCAACAGCCTGCGGAAAAAGCTGCTCCCCGACGGCTTCGAGGATCTGAATGAGAGTGTTCTGGACGCCCCGGAAACCGATCAGCTGATCGCGGCCTCCGAAACCCTGCCTTTCATGGCGGACCGCCGCCTGGTCATCGTCCGTGATCATCCGGCGCTGATCGGACGTGCCGAGGCGGACGACCGGCTGACGAACTACCTCACGTCCGTCCCCGCGACAACGGTCCTGCTGTTCTACTGCACGAAGAAACCGGACGGCCGCAAGAAGCTTTATACAACCGTCAAAAAGCAGAACGGTATCGTCACTTTTTCAGCCCTGAAAGATCGGGAGTTGACCGCTTTTGTCACTTCCGCCTTCAGGGATCTCGGCAAGGAATGCGATGAACGTACGGCTGATTACCTGATTTTTACCTGCGGCTCCGATGCCGGACAGCTGATGACGGAAATCGCGAAAATCGCTTCCCACTCCGGCAGCGATGCTCCCGTCCATCCGGACGAGGTAAAAGCGCTGGCGACGCCTTCCACGGAATGCACGGTTTTCCAGATGGTGGATGCTGTCGTTTCGGGTCAGAACGACCGTGCCTTCCGCCTAATGCGCAATCAGCTCCTGAACGGAGCGGATCGGCTGTATATGCTCTCCATGCTGCTCCGTCAGTTCCGGCTCCTGCAGCACATCCGGATCATGCAGTACGAAAAATGCTCACGGGACGCGATTCGTTCGGCGCTGGGCGTTCCGCCTTTCGCCGCGGATCAGTATATGCGCCAGGCATCCATGTATACCAACGCGCAGATCAAAAAAGCGGTCTCCATCTGTTTCGACACGGAATACGCGGTCAAATCCGGCCGGATGAACCAGGAAGGTTCCCTGGAATCCGTCATGCTGAAGCTGGCTGGCCTTCGGACCGGCGCCTGACCCCTGCTCCCTGTCCCCAGTCCCCTGTTCCCTGTCCCCTGATCCCTGTCCCCTAATCCCTGTCCCCTGTCCCCTGTCCCCTGATTCCTGTCCCCTGGCCCCTGCTCCCTGACCCCTACTCCCTGTCTCCTGCTCCCTGTTCCCTGTCCCCTGCTCCCTGTCCCCTGTCCCCTGATCGCCGGTCCCTTGTTTTAACTCCGCTTCTGTGATAAACTGTCGTATGTCAAAAAACGTTCTCCGCGCCATATGCGGGGAATCCCTTACAGGGAGGTTTACCGAACATGAAAAAACTGATATCCTTTTTGCTGGTTTTCTGCCTGGTCCTGGGGATCGCGTCCGTGGCGCTGGCCGCTCCGAAAATCACAAAGCAGCCCGAATCCGCCACGACAGATGAGAAAGGGACCGTTTCCTTCTCCATCAAGGCATCCGGATACAAAGGGCTTACCTGGCGTTTCGTGAATCCCGCCACCGGCGAGGAAACTACCGGCAAGAAGCTGAATTCCATATTTAAAAAGATCAAAGTCGCAAACCCCAACGGACATACGATTACACTGAAGAACGTACCGGAAGAAATGCACGGATGGTACGTCTACTGCCACCTGACCGGAAACGGATTTGAGGTGGATTCCGACCGGGTTCTTCTCCTGGTTTACGGTTTGCCTGAGCCGGATGGCGCCGCTCTGCCCGCCGTCACGCAGCCTGCTGAAACATCGGCTCCGGACGGCGTGGAAGTGACCACTGAATCGCTTCCTCCGGAAGATCCGTCGGTAACGGAAACGTCTCCGGCGCCGCAGCCTTCGGAAGAGCCGCAGCCGCAGACGTATGTCGATGAAAACGGAAATCTGGTGGAAGGCATTCGCGAGGAAGTCAAAACCATTACCGTCCGCGCGAAGGACGCGACCCTTTACCCGATCGACAGCTACGGCCGCCTGGCCGAGGATGGAGCCGCGGCTGAGCTGACTTTTGAGGGCAGCGGCGACCTGGCTGTTCGTGCCAACGGGGAAATCCGTTACTGGCTGGTCAACGGCATCCGTTTTGATACCGAAGAAACCATTTCCGGGTTCACGCTCCGTGATATCAAAACGGATCTTGTGATCACAGCCGTCCTGCGGAATCAGTCCGGACAGGAGATCGATGAAAACAACCTGGTCACAATTACCTGTGAAGGCTGCAAATTCACCTGGAACAAAGGCGGCCTGAAGAATGCCGTTTCCGGTGAGGTTCCGGCCGGCTCCGAAATCCTCATCATTGCGAATCCCGCTCCGTCAAGCGGCTACAGCCTGAACGGCGGTCCCTTTGAAGACGCCGGCAAGATGTCTGTCCGCCGCATCGTCACGGAAGATACCACGATCAAAGCCGAATAACGTCGGAATATAAGGAAAGCGGCAGGAGCCCATGCTCCCGCCGCTTTTTTTGTATTTCTCCGGTTCCCCGGGACCTGAAACCCGGCCCCTACTCCGTCAGCTCGTCCTTCACATACCCGGCCAGGATATCCACGATCCTTGCGTTCTTCCCGCCGTTCGCCACGATCACGTCCGCGTCGTGGATATAATTCCGGATATACCGGTCAAACATCGGCTTAACGCTGTTCAGGTACTGCATCCCGATGCCTTCGATATCCCGTCCGCGTTCGATAATATCCCGTTCAATCCGGCGTAACAGGCAGATATCCGGTTCCACCTGCATATAGAGCTTCAGGAACATCAGTTCCGTCAGGCGCTTGTCATGGAAACAGTGTATGCCTTCCAGGATCAGCACGTCCTTCGGCAGGATAATCTCTTCCGGATGATCGCTTCTGCGGTGTTCGGAATAATCATATGCCTTTCGGGTAATTCCGCCGCCCCGCAGCATCTGGCGGATATCCTCAAGCAGCAGGTCGTGGTCAAAAATGTCCGGCTCGTCATAATTCAGCTTTACCCGCTGTTCGAAAGTCAGGTCCGGATGATCCAGGTAATATGCGTCCTGCTGCAGCACCGTGCAGCGGTCTTCTCCCAGTTTTTCCTTCAGTGCGTGCGCCAGTGTGGACTTCCCGCTTCCGCTCGCTCCGCATATTCCGATAAACAGCATACTCCCGATCTCCTTCCGGTTAATCTGGTATCTTCTTATATCTTTCACTGTCCGCCGATCACTGATCACTTGCGGACGTGTCCGAAACTTGTTTCGTGTAATACGTCCCATGCTACAGCCGTCCATCGTTACAAGCGAAGCGTAGTAAGGATGGGTAACGGCGATCGCAATTCACTGTTCACTGTTCACTAATCACTATATCCTTCCGCCGGACTTCCGTCAATATTTTTATGTTGAAGCATCCTCCATTATCGGTTATAATATCAGAACAGGCAACAAAACCTACAGGACCGGCAAGGGAGACGGACGGGCACCTTATATGGAACGTAAAAAGATTGCGGTGTTTATTTCCGCGCTGTATGAGGACATGGTACGGGAAACCGTGGAAGGTTTCCTGAGCGCCGCCTGTGGGGAAGATTATAAAATCCTGTTTTTCACCAGCTTTGCGGATAACCATACCAGCCAGAATTATGACCGGTATCAGGATTATGATATCGGCGATTTTGTCGTCTACCTGCTGCCGGATCTGAAAGAATACGACGCGCTCATATCCTTCGACACCTATATGACCGGTTCTTTTATTGCGCCGATTGACGAGCTGAAAAAAGCAGCCCCCTGCCCCGTCATTACCCTGGGCACCGTCAAAGAAGGCACCCATAGCATCGTCAACGATCAGGACTTGTCCTTTACCGAGGTCATCGAGCATCTGATCGACAAGCATAAATGCCGGGATTTTGTCCATGTGGCCGGTCCCCGGGAGCGGTCCTTCTGCATGGAGCGTATTGATATTTTCCAGAAAACGTTAACGGCTCATGGCCTCCCCTGCGGAGAAGACCGGATTTTCTATGGCACGCTGCGCCCCGAGTGCGGAGACGATGTCGTGGAACAAATCTTGGTCAGGTACGCGGAAAACGGCAAAAAAGACCTGCCGGATGCCATTATCTGTGTCAATGACTATACTGCGATGGGTGTGATACAGGCGCTGGAGACCCGGGGATTCAAGGTGCCGACGGATGTGTTGGTGACCGGTTATGATGATATCCTGCGCGCGCAGTTTAACGATCCGACCCTGACCACTTCAGCCCAGCCGTTCTTCCGCGTCGGGCAGACCGGGATGGAAACGTTGAAGCGTATTCTGCGCGGTGAGAATCCCGATCCGGTGATCGCTGTCCCGGGAACGCTCTGCGCCCGCCAGTCCTGTGGCTGCGAACCGCTGAATTTCTACCGGAAGGACATGATCCGTGAAAAATACATCCGGATGGTAAGCGATCTGGAAAGCCTGGCGCTGGCTAATACCAACCTGATTCTCGGCGGTGCTGTCGGCCGGACTGAAGAAGATATCTATAACGAAATTGAGGACAGCTGCCTCCGGGAAACAGGGTTTAAGGATGCGGTCCTGTGCCTGGTTCATGGCTGGAACCAGATGAAGATGATCAAGGACCGGGCATCTCTGGATAATGAAACTTTCGACATTGTCTGCGGCGTCTGGAACGGCCAGCCCATCCTGCGGCAGCGGCTGCCGAAAGGGCAGCTCCTTCCCATGGAAATCATGGATGATGACAAACCCTATTACATCTTCCCGGTTCATCATATGCAGTATTTTCTGGGATACTTTATCGTCAATCCGAATCTGGCGGGCAAAGGACAGCTTCACATCAAATCATGGCTCGTTTCCATCAGTGCGATCCTGGTCAACTGGTTCCTCCGCAGCCAGTTGACGGATACGGTCAACGAACTGGAATACCTGTATCAGACAGATATGCTTACCGGATTGTATAATCGCCGTGGTTATTACCGGTTCTTTGAAACCTATTATGAGGAATGCCGTGCGGCAGGAACGGAACTGGCAGTCTTCCTGATTGACATGAATGGCATGAAAACCATCAACGATCATTATGGCCACGCGGAAGGCGATTTCTGCCTGTGTACGATTGCCGAAGCCATGAAGCAGTGCGCCACGCAGGATGAAATCTGTATCCGGACCGGCGGCGATGAATTCGTCGTCCTTGCCAAGCATTATGACCATGTCAGGGAATATACATATACGAACCTCGTCCGTGAAAAGATTGACAATATCCGGCAGGTTGCCGGCAAAAACTATCCGATCACGGTCAGTATCGGCTGCTACCGCTGTATCCCCGATCCGACAGGCGTCGCTTCCATCCAGAGTGAAGCGGAGTATTACCTCGGTAAAGCGGACGAAGCCATGTATGTCGAAAAACAAGCCAGCAAGGAAATGTAAAAAACCGGCCTCATGCCGGTTTTATTTTTTCTCATTTTCACTGGTCACTGTATTGACGCTTCCTTCACTCTTCACTCTCAACTCTCCTGGCACACCAGGCATCTGTTACTCAATGACCACTGACCACTGTTCACTGACCACTGTTCACTGACCACTGATCCCTGATCACTGCTCACCCTGCTACCGGCCATGCGACTTCCCGCAGCCGTGCGTTATAATTCCCATCCAGGCACATCCAGATCTGCGCGTCGTCAATGGTCTCAAACAACGGCATCTGGACCGGCGGCGTAATGCCGACCCGTTCATATTCCATCTGAACATACTGCCAGGGCTTGATTTCCGGTTTTTCGTATTTTTTATTGGTTGAAAAATACAGCGCTTCGTTAATGGCCTTAATAACCGAACTGTTCATCAGCTTCATATTCCTGTTCTCCTTCTGGTCCCTTGATTTTGTCATTGCTGCAGCGTCTGCAACTGCTGCCGTGTCGGAATCTGTTCCGGCCGTACCTTGCCGATTACGCGTCCGATACAGCGAACCATCTGGTCATTCCGGAACTTCATCGTCCGGTATGCCGGATTGTGCGAATGCAGGCCGTCCTCACGGTACTCCTTGATGTACCCTTCGTTATCCACCAGGAAAATCCCGATCTCCCCAAATCGCAGATGCCCGGTGTGCTGGACCAGCACCTGGTCTCCGTCCATATAGGTCGGTTCCATACTGCGGCCGCATACGGTAATGATCTCGTCGGCCTGCTCCGTTTCACTGTCGGCAAGAAGTGTCACCCGCTCGCCCTGGGCCTCTCCGATCGCCGCTCCGAAACCGGCCGCGGCGCCCAGTTCGTTCCGGAAAAGGGTAACGACCTTCGGAGGCGTCATCAGCAGCGCTTTCTCCGCTTCCCGTTTGGCAGCCCGCCGCTCACCCAGCGCTTCCATCTGCCAGGTGATGACCTCCCGGTCGCCTTCTTCCAGGGCGGAATACAGCTCCAGCACGCGGCGTTCTTCCTCGGTCTTTTTGCTTTCACATCCGAAGAAGCGGCTCAGGGAGATCCGCAGCGCGCTGCACAGCGCCGGCAGCTTGTCCAGGTCTGGACGGGAATGCCCTGTCTCCCACCCGGCGACCGTGTTCCGGCTGACGCCGACCTTCTCCGCCAGCTCAGCCTGATTCATCCCCATGGCTTTGCGCCTGATCTGTATAATCTCACCGTAATTCATACCTGGTCCCTCCTGACGTGCTTATTCTACCGCGTAATGTTTCAATTGTCAACATATTTTTATTATTTTGTTACTTTTTGTAACATTCTGCGGTAAAAAAGCGGGAGGAGCCTCATGATACTCCTCCCTGCTTTGATGGTATGCCGTCCACGCCGGTTTATTCTTCCAGTTTAATGTATGCCGGAATATGATAGTAGAACGACGGGCTGGATGAGTACTCGTTTTCAATATATGCTTCGTGATTCAGGTCGATCGTGTCCGCGGCGTTCTTCGGATTGACGCAGAGGTAATCGCCGCTGAAGATTTTCAGCTTGCCCTTTTTCAGGTCCTCAATCGCCTTGTCAACAGCTTCTTTCGTGCCGTCCGCCGCAATAAACTGGTTCAGGTCCAGCAGTTCCACCCATCCGCAGTCAAATCCGGCGCTCATATCCCTTCCGTGGACATTGCCGTGGACGTCGCTTTCGATTTTATGTCCGTTCATCACCGCCTGGACCGCTTCCGTCACATAGGGAATCCAGTTGGTCCGGATACTGACCAGGGCGCAGGTAAGCGCCTTGTCCAGCATGCTCTTATGATACCCCACATGATAAACCGTATATCCTTTGGCGGTCGCGGCCTCGCAGACCTCCGCCGGCGCGGCGGTATTGACGTGCTGAGCGATGATGACGCAGCCGTCTTTTATCAGCTGTTCTGTCTGCCTGGCCTCCGCGTCGTAATTGCCCCAGCTACCGGTATACCGAACCATCATCCTGGCCTCCGGCGCCTTGCTGCGGACACCCAGCAGGAAAGCCGTATATCCGGATACGACTTCCGGAGTCGTGTTCGCCGCGACGTATCCGACCAGCGCTTTGTCCGCTGCCAGTTCTCCCTTGTCAATCATATCGCGCAGCTTCATACCGGCCGCGATGCCGCTGACATATCGCGCCTGATAGATTTCCCCGTTGAACGTATGGTAATTATCCGTTGTTCCCTCAATGCTCACGTCCGGCATGGAAATCTGGCAGAAGGTGACGTCCGGATATTCCCTCGCCAACGTGACGGGAATTTCCGTATCCAGGTTGATGAACAGGATCGTACAACCCTCCCGGATCAGCTCCAGCATCGGTCTTTCCGCGTCCGTGCTCAGGACGTTGCTCCGGTAATAAACCTCCACCCGGTCGCCGAATTGTTCCTCCAGCGCGTACTGCGCGCGTACGAAGTTCTCGGTATACGGAGTGCTTTCATCCTCTGCGTAGATGAAACCGACCTTGATCTTGTCCGTCTTCGGTTCTCTGTTCCAGAAATCCGATACAAAAGTCGCTGCCAGCAGTACGGCAATGCAGACAAGGGCGGTCAGCAGCCATTTCTTTTTCATGATTTGCCTCCTTCCCCGGAAGCGGAAGCGTCAGCGGTTGTACCGGAGCCATCGGCGGCTTTCTCGGTGCCGGATTCAGCAGGCTTTGCCGCTTCAATAGCCTGCTGGGAATCTTCCGGTTTGATTCCATACAGTTCGTTCAGGTCGATGACGTTTGTCTTGATCAGGTTCAGCAGGATGTCCACGAATTCGGAAGCGAACTGTGTGCCGCGTCCTTTTTCCAGTTCTCCCAGCACATACCCGAAGTCCATCTGCTTCCGGTATACACGGTTCGCCGTCATTGCGTCGAACGCGTCCGCCACGCCGATAATCCGGGCATACAGCGGGATATCCTCGCCTTTCAGGCCCTGCGGATATCCCCTCCCGTCCGGACGTTCGTGATGGTACAGCGCGCCTTCCGTAACATGGTCCAGCAGCGTAAAGTCCTTCAGGATCTCAGCGCCTTCCAGCGTATGGGATTTCATCTTCGCGTATTCCTCGTCCGTCAGCCGGGAATCCTTGTTCAGGATGGCGTCCGGAATGGCGATCTTGCCGATGTCGTGCAGCTGCGCTGCCCATTCGATCTCACGGCATTGCTTCTCATCCATTCCGTAAGCCTTGGCGATCTGTCCTGAATACAGGGCGACGCGCGTGCTGTGGCCGCCGGTACGGACGTCCTTGGCGTCGACTGCTTTCGCGATAGCCCGTACGGTTTGTTTGCCCATCTCAACCTGGCGGTTGGCTTCGGCCAGCTGTGCTTTCACTTTTTGCTCATGGCGTTTCAGCAGCAGCCATGTGACCCAGAAAACGGTAAACATGGGAACGGAAAGGATGTAGAAGATGAACCAGTTGTTGTCGTACATTTCCTTTTCACGGGAAACGGGATACGTGCGTTCGGAAATGATATTGTCCTGGCTGTCGAAAACCGCCAGGTGGAATATGTAGTCTCCCGTCGGCAGGTTTGAATAGACGATGGTCCCCAGTGAATTCTGCGGAACGACGGTCCAGTCCTCATCAAAGCCTTCGAGCATATATCCCACATTGGGATCCTGGATGGAGTAATTGATTACTTCCGGCTGGATTTCAATCCGGCTTTCTTTCCGGGGAATCATGACTGTGGAGTTCCGGTCCGCCCGGTAAGTGATATCCCCTGCCTTGATGCCGGACACGTTCATCCGGAAATACTGTGTGCCGCTTGCCTGGGCCGCCGTATTCAGGACGTATACGCCTGTGTCGCACGGGAGATAAAGGTCCTCTTTTTCCTCGTCAAACCAGATCCAGGCATTGGGAGTCAGGCTGGCGTTCAGGCCCCGCCGGACGTCCAGCAGGTCGTACGTCAGGTTGTTCCCTCCGCCCAGCAGCTCGTTCCGGTCCACAATATAAATGCCGGCGCTGGAAAGGACAAGCAGTGTCCGTTCATCCTTCATCCAGATATCGTAATTGTTGTAATACGGGAATTTGGTCAGCTGGCGGACTTCCCTGTTTTCATCCATATAGCACAGTCCGTTGCTGGTAACGATATAGGCTCCTCCGTTCTCCGGAACCGGATCCGGAATAACCCGGAGAATAACCTCGCTGCTCAGCCCGTTCTTCCGGGTCAGGATATTCTGTAACGAATAGTCTTTGATCACAGCCAGGCCGTCGCCGTCTGTTCCGGCCAGGATCGTGCCGTCCTTCAGCTGGGCGATTGACAGGATGATTCCGATATGCATCGCGTCTCCGTCGGCGGCATATTCCCAGTCGAAAAAGCGCAGTCTTGCCTTCACCCGGTCTTCCACCGTATCATTCTTCGATATGACGGGTTTCCGCCGGAAAAAACTGAGGTTTTTATTGCCTCCGGCCGCGATGGTTCCGTCTGCCAGCTGGGTAACGACCCGCGCCTTGTTTTCAAATTGTCCGTTTGCCAGGTTGAACAGGTGGACTGTTCCGTCCGGTTTGATTTCGACCAGGCCGTTATCACCGGTATAGGTACATGCCCACAGGTTATTGTCCCTGTCAACGATCATACAGCGGATCCGGCTGGTCGGGAGCGCGTCAATCGCGGCGTCGCCGTCCGTAATCTGGTTCCGGCCCTCTGCGTCAACAGCGTTCATCCCTTTATCCGTGCCGATGTAATAGTTTCCGTTCCAGCAGACGACAGCGTTCACAACCTGGTTTTCCATTCCCCGGATACCGCTGTAAAGGTCCCGGAAATCGGAGGGCGCGAGGCGCAGGAGCCCCAGTCGCGAGGAGGTGAACCAAAGGTTCCCCTGGTAATCCACCAGCATGTTGTCGATGGAATTGTTGAAATCATCAATGATGATCTGCTCGTAACCGCGGAAGAAAGCCAGCCTGTCAAATATGTTATGGGATATCCGGAGCCCCAGGTTTTCCGCGCTGTCAGCGGCGTTCACTTTATCGTCGGCGGGAAAATCGCAGATATCGCTGGCATTGGTATGCGCGATACCGTTATCCGCGCATACAAACAGCTCTCCGTTGTCCAGCCGCAGGAGCGTCTTGATGTTTTTCAGTCCCTTGCAGTCCTTATACCCCAGTTCCAGGAAAGAATCTCCGTCAATCCGGAAATGATGGATATTGTTTCCTTCCGTTGCCACCAGCAGGGTCCCGTCCGGTTCAAATGCGCAGGTGGTATAAACCGGTTTGCCTTCCAGTCGCCGTTTGGAATTGATCACTTTCCCCTGCCGGAGCAGGTACAGGGTGCCGTTGCCGCTGATGGCGGCCACGTTTCCTTTTTTGTCTGCGGCAAAGGACACGGCGCCGGTGATTTCCGAAATGATACCGATTCTCTTCAGGCCGGTATTCAGCGTCAGCACCTGCGTCCCGGCAGTGGTACCGATATAGTAGTATCCGTCGTTGCTCTTGATGATCGACTTGACCGAGTTGGACGGAAGTCCGCGGTCCCGGTCGATCACGTTGACGATTTTTTCATTGATCATGATGGACAGGCCGTTGTCGTTGGTGCCGATCCACAGCCTTCCTTCTTCATCCACATACAGGCAGTTGACGTTCCGTACGGACTCGTAGTCGTTCATCTGGCGGAAATCCCTGCCGTTGTAGCGGTAAAGGCCCGCGTATGTACCGATCCACAGGATCCCGTCGTCGGTCATGGCGATATCGTTGGCTTTGCCGCAGGGCAGGCCGTTGAAGGTGGAATAAACGGTTTTGACATAGTTGTTGTAATCGACTTTGGCGGAAGTGCTTTCCAGGATGGAAGAACCCGCTGCCTGTACGGAGGCGGCTCCTTCCGCCGCGGGTTCTTCGGCGCGGACGGATCCGATTAATCCGCCGAGAGCGGAAATGCCGACGGCGGCCGCGAGCAGCAGCGAAGCGATACGCACAGGCGTTATATCTTTGCTTTCATCGTCATCCTTTTTCCGGGACCGGATGAGTTTCAGGATGAACCGGCCGGTTTTCAGGATGATATACATGGCGATCAGGATCAGCAGTTTGTCCAGCAGCTCCACATAAAGCTCGCCCACAAGCAGACCGGCCCAGTTCGGAATCCCCATTTCCCTGAGATAGCCGATCACGGCGTCTCCCCATCTGTTGCCTGTGCTGCCGCTGGTCAGCAGGTTGATCGGATACGCGACGGCAGCGACAACGGCAGCCAGGAAGGCGCCTGTGGTCAGCGTATCCAGCAGGGTATTCAGCTTTTTCCGTTTTTCCGCAATCCCGACGATTATGGCGATGACAACGCTGACAATCACATACAGCCAGGAATACTCGTAAATAATCCAGCCCAGCAGGTTGAACGTGGCGCCGACGATTGCGCCGCAGACAGGGCCGTACAGGCAGGCGCACAGAACGGTCCCGACGGAATCAAGCCAGACCGGCCAGTTCAGCCGGGAAACCAGATGGTCCCCCAACCAGTTCATCGCCAGAAACAGCAATATCAGCAGCGAAAAAGCCAGTGCCCTGACTGTTCTATTTCTCACCCTCGCTCACGCTCCTTGCCATCCTGTTCTTCCCGTCACTGCCCGAGCAGTCCCAGTTCTGCGGCCTTTTTTTCGGCTTCCTGCCGCCACTGGTCGATCTTCCCGCCCTGGACCGCCTCGTCGATTACGCCGTTTACAAAAGCGATCAGCTGTGTTTCGCCCTTTTTGGCAGCCACCCGGTACCCGAGGTACTGCGCATCCGCGGGAAACCGCATTCCTTCGTCTTCCACCACATGCAGCCCGCAATCCGGATGGTTCGCGATATACGTCTCCGCGACGCGGATACTCATGATCCCGGCAAACGCCCTTCCGTCCGCCACCATTTTGTAGATATTCCGGACCGAAGATACCCTGCGGAACTCGAGGTAATCTTCAATGTGCGCGGCTCCGAATGCTTCCTGGACGGAATTGCTTTCAGCCACAATCACTTTGTCCTTCAGTTTTTCCAGGGAAGAGATTTCCGTCCCTTCGCGGACAAGGAACCCGATATCCTTCGTCTTCTCGTCCGGGTAATAGTATCCTTTGGACAGCGTGTAATACAGGGCCCTTCCGGGTGTACAGGCAACCGCGGAAATAGTCAGGTCAGCCAGGTTTTCCGTCAGGGCCGGAAGTTTATAGATCGATTTTTTGGGAACAATGACCAGTTCAACACCCATCCTGTCCGCGATCAGGCGGGCCAGCTCAATATCCACGCCGGCATACTGCAGATCCCCTTTTCCTTCCGGATCCCGGAAAGTAAAAGGCGCGAAGCTGAGATCCGTGGCCACGCGGAGAACGCCTTTCCGCTGGATCTGCGCAAGGGCGCCGGAAGCGTCCTCCGGGATGCCGTTGCTTACGTCCATGGAAGTATCCATGTAATTCCATTCGTTTTCCACATACCAGGTTTCGGCTCCTGCCGCTTGCGTCACACAGCAAAGCAGCATGGCCGTCGCCAGCAGGCACAATACACGTATATAACTCCTGCGCATCGGTATTTCCCCCATCGTCAGCATTCCAGGAATCGGTTTATTCCCCGTCTTCCGGCGGCTGGAGTTTGTCGAACATATCATTGTAATTCTCTGTCAGTTCCCTGAATTCTTTCGCGCCGCCGACCGGGAGGCGTTCTTTTTTCCGGACGCTCCGGGACGCGGCAAGGGCCGGGATCGTGATCAGGATGGCGGTCAGCAGGATCAGGGCGGCGAGCACCACCACCAGGATGATGATAATCACACGGTTGGCTGTCAGGTCCTTCATCAAATCGGACGATGACTTCCGGCGGGTCGCGGCCATCTGGTTATCCATCATTTCCAGGGCGTTTTTGAGGCTTGTGCGGATTTCTTCTTTTTTGGCGTAATAATGGCTGCCCATCACCAGTTCCCGGGCTTTTTCCATTTTTTCGTCCGGAGGAAGGGAATCCAGGTGTTCTCCCTTGTTATCGTCGCTGATGTTGTAGTCCTTGAGATTATATTCCTCAATCGCGTCCGGGTACTTGTTGGCTTCATTTTCGTCAAACACCAGCTCAAGGTCCCCGAAGCTGTCCGGATCCTCGCTGACTTCCTTTTTGGCCTCGATCACCAGCTTCATCGCGAGTTTTTCATCTTCCATCAGTTCTATGGAACTCTCCAGCGCCTCGTTCAGCTGGTCAATCAGGCTCTGGTCCGCGTGGTTTTCGGACATGGCGTTAATGGCGTTCTGCCGCCTTTGGGAAACGTTCGCTTCCTCGAAGTATTGATTCATGTACTTGATGTTGCCGTTCAGCGTAAACCGCTGTACGTTTTCCGTCAGGTAGTCGGACGCTTCCATCAGGTCATGGGCGGCCTTCTGGCGGACGATATAATTTTCGGTCTCCGAGGAAAGATTTGTAAAAACGCTCGACGACTTCGTCGTGGAATAAATCAGCAGTCCCACGATCGCTGCGGCGCAGACCAGCATGGCGATATGGATCACGCGTATGGATATACCGTTTTTAAACAACTTCTTCATGGCCATCCTCCTGACTTTAATCAAAAGCGGGATTCAAAATGCCTTACAGGATATTTTACCAAAAAGTCATCAAAAATACCATATAAAATCATCAAAAAACAATGCGAATCTGCTGTTCGCTTTTCGTTTTCCGGCTGTCATGTCATTCTGGGCCCGGCGAAGAACCTCTTCACAATATTCCCTTTATTTTGTACAAAAAAAATGTTACAATCCGGAATGAAACCGGAATCTGTTTCGTTATATGGGCGAAGGGATTCCGAAGGAGGGTTGCTGTATGAAAAAGCTGATCGCGTCCCTGCTCTTTTTATCCTGTCTTCTTTGCGCTGTTTCCGGTCTCGCCCAGACGGTGGCCTGCCCGTCCGCGGGCTTCGCGGTGACGGTTCCGGACTCTTTTAATGAAATTCCCCATCTGCCCATGGATGACCAGAACCTGGTTCTCCGGTATTCCGACGGATCGCTGGATCTTGCGGTCTATGTTTCTTACGCGGGCGCCAATAACCCCTTCCTGGTGCTGACCGGGGATGAGATCGAATACTACCCGGTAACAATCAACGGCATGAACATGCAGTATGCCCGCGGTCTCGACGAATACGGCCCCTACGCCACCTATTCCTGGATGCGCGCGCAGGATGCCGTCACCCTCTGTTTCGTCTGGTCCGGCAGTGACGACGCCGCGCTCCGCGTCATCAACGACATTATGTACTCCATCACCTTCAACTGATCCCGATAAACCAAACGGGAGACTGCATCCGCAGCCTCCCGTTTTTTATTTCCTGATACCTGGGATCTGATACCTGATTACTTCCCCGGATAAATGATCAGCGAATCCACGTCATATTTCCCAAGCCTTTTCCGTCCTTCCAGCCCGGCCAGTTCCATGACGAATATCATTTTGACCACTTCGCCGCCCAGCTGTTCAACCAGTTTGGCTGACGCTTCCGCGGAGCCGCCGGTGGCGATCAGGTCGTCCACGATAACCACCTTCTGCCCCGGCTGAACGGCGTCCTTATGAATCTCTATTTCCGCCTGGCCGTATTCCAGGTCGTATTTCTGGCTCACCGTTTCCCGCGGCAGTTTGCCCTTCTTGCGGACCGGGATGAATCCCTTTCCTGTCAGGTATGCGACCGGTACGCCGAAAATAAAGCCCCGGGATTCCGGACCGACGATCAGGTCATAATCCAGGCCCTTTACCAGATCCACCAGTCCGTCGATCGCGAGCTTCAGTCCGTCCGGATCCTGGATCACGGACGTAATATCCCGGAACATAATCCCGGGCTCCGGAAAATCAGGAATCGTAACGACGTATTCTTCCAGTTTTTTGCTCATATGCTTATCCTCCATTCAGCGGGCGTCCGCGCCCGCTGCCGTTAACGAAATGATACCATTTTCGTCCCTTTCCAGTCAACCTGTAATTAACCTTCCCTCTTCCCCCATTGCATTTCCTTTTCCGCTCAGTTATAATTTCCCCATCAACAACCGAAGGAGCAATCGTCATGGCCAAACTCTTTTTCCGTTACGGCGCGATGGGATCCTCCAAAACCGCGAACGCCATCATGGTCCAGTATAATTATGAGGAACGGGGCCAGAAAGCCCTCATGGTCAAGCCCCGTATCGATACGCGGGACGGGGACCGCATCGTCGCCTCCCGTTCGGGCCTGACCACTCCCTGTATCTTTATGGAGGAACTGACCGGTGATATCGCCCGGGACTATAACTGTATCATCGTGGATGAGGCGCAGTTCCTGTCCAAGGCGCAGGTGGAACTGCTGGTCTGGATCGTGGATGTGCTGAACATTCCCGTCATCGCCTACGGCCTCCGGGCGGACTTCCGCGGCAACCTTTTTGAGGGATCCCAGTGGCTTCTCGCCTGGGCGGACAGTATCGAGGAAATCAAAACCGTCTGCTGGTGCGGCAAGAAGGCCACCTATAACGCCCGGATCCTGGACGGCAAAGTCGTCAAGGATGGCCGTCAGATCATGCTCGGCGGCAACGAAAGCTACACCGCCCTCTGCCGCAAGCACTGGGCCTTGGGTGATCTCGGTCCTGCCGGTGGACAGTAATCGGTTATCAGTGAGCAGAACGAAGCGCGGGAAAGCATCTCCCGCGCTTCGTTATTATTTTTGTCCCATGCTACAGCCATCCATCGTTACAAACAAAACGCAGTAAGGATAGGTAACGGCGATCGCAATCCGCCGCTCACTGTCCACTGACCACTGTCCACTGACCACTGTCCACTGCTCACTGACCACTGTTCACTAACCACTGATCACTGCCCACTGACCACTCTCTTAAACACCGGAATCACGTCGATCGGCGCCTTCACCCGGATCGTCTTCCCGCCTTCAACCGTTTCCCCG
>JAEEGL012451523.1_pt1 | contig 21901 bp, 19 predicted proteins | sample 9134231 | NCBI WGS metagenome assembly JAEEGL01 (sample SAMN16246548, study PRJNA631951) | gut metagenome | biome: gut microbiome; feature: rumen; material: fiber-attached | host: Bos | place: Iran: Karaj | collected 2018-10 | reverse complement strand
CAGTCATTCAAGGATTACATTCTTCCACTTCAGAATGTATATAATTTCTTTGAAACTTATGCTAAAATCGATCAATGGAAATCAGACTGAAATCAGATTTTTGCAATGCGTGATGATAGTGAGATTTCAGATTATAAGGAATTGGTAGAGCAGTTAGTTCGTGTAAATCCAGATATAATTCTGACTTCAGATAATGATAAATGAGAATCAATCAAAGAATTAATAACTAAATATACACCAAAATCTAAAGATATCGAAATTAAATCAGCAGATTTATCAGATTATTTCAGTTTGGTTAAATGATTTGAAGCTAAACGTGTATTGATTCTTGCGTCTAATGATCAGATTAAATCAATATGGAATACTATATCTTGAAAATCAGATAAATCACTAGAAAAATGAGTGGTTCTTCCATTACTAACATACCAAATTACTAATGACCTTGACGCTTGGTTGTTATCAGAGTTACACCAAACTTTGATAAAAGAAGATAAACTTCTTCAGTCATATGCTTTGGATGATGCTATCAAGACAACACTTGAATTCTTGGATAAACTTACAAATCGATGGTTACGTCGTTCTAGAAGAAGATTTTGGGCTAACTGAATGGATGCAGACAAGAATGCTGCATATTCAACTTTGTACACAGTCCTCAAAACTTACTTACAAATGTTAGCTCCATTTATACCATTCATTACTGAAAAGTTATGGCAGAATTTAGCAGATTTTTCTCCAGAAAAATTTGACTCAATCCATCTTACATATCGACCAATGTCTTCAGAATTATATATTTCTAGAGATTTGATGGAAGAAATCGCTCAGGTTCGTAAGATTATTAAGTTAGCATTATTCGTTCGTGCTAAGAATAAAGTTGCCATTAAGCAGCCATTACAAAAGTTATCAGTTAAAATGGAATAATTGTAAAATTGAGAAATCCTCCTTAAATGGGGGATTTTTTAATATTTTAAAAACTAGGAGACATAAATAATGCTCCTAGGTATTAACTTATTTTTCTCTCTTAATCAGTTGCCTTGCAAAAACTCTTTCTTCCAACGTAAGTTTATGCCTATCAATCCCATGATCTAGTAGATATTCATCAAAGGCCATATAGCTCTTTTTACCGAAATTTCGACAACATACGAGATTATCCCAGTCTTCAATAGCATCTACAATGAAATCATATTTATAAGCTAGTGCGCTAACGATTCGTGCTGGAAGATCAAAATTCCATTTTATGGGGCTAATTAGGACCTTGAAATATGCTGGATAATTGTTTGTATCCAATTTTGCATCATTCTTCTCAAAGATGCCATGGAGCTTTGCATTTTCTGATTTGAGAAGGATAATCTCATTATCAGTTTCTTCACAGTACTTCTTATATTTCTCATCGAGTTCAGCATATCGCTTCTCTAGACGTTCATATTTAGCTGTACTGTGGACAAGATATTTCTTCTTAGTCAATTCATTACGGAAGATATAGAGAGCTTTCTGACGAATTTGACGGATGCGTTCTCCCGTTAGTCCATGCTCTTTACCACTCCCATCAAGAGTTTTTCTTGGACAATCAAGTCCGTACTTTTCCCTCAGAGCAGTAATGTGAACTTCAGTAAGTTCAGAGAATAGAGAATTTACCAGAGTTTTTGGGTCATTAATTATAAGAGTGTTGATACTGTTACGGTTTTTGCTGAGACAAAACTTTGTAGCAAGTTCAATTAGATCACCATCATTCCTGATATTCTCACAAGGAATTGTTCCAGAGTAGATAGCTTCGTAAAACTCCCTGGTAAAATAACAATGTTCATCCTCTAGGCAATCCTCTATCAGCTGTTGATAACCAATGGCTATTGAATTGTCTGACGAAAATTGTGGATGTTGTAGCCCTTCATAAAATCTTTCTAAAGAACTGATATGACTATCAATTCTGTCGAAATTAATTAGAAGTTTTGCAGCTTGATAAACTGGATCTTTCCATTCACGAGTTTTAAACTTAACAGTAAGATAAGTCTTAAGGAGTAGCATGAAACGTTCACCACGTTCAAGAGAGGTTGATGCAGCACCAGGAATCTTAATTCCATAAAGCTTAGCAACACGAACACGATCATTTGCAACGGTAGTCTCAGAGACACCGGCAACTTTAGCAATTACATCAGTAGGGATGCGTGCTAAGAAGAGCTGTTTCATTATTTCAGCTCTTTCTTGAAATTTTCTGTCATCGTTCATAATTTTTTGTTTTGTTATTAATTTTGTTAATTTATTTTTATATCACATATTATACATATTATTTTAAATAAATCAATATAAAAAATTGGTGTATTAAAATTATTTTTTTAACTAAAAACCTAGGAAACTTAGTTAAAGCTCCTAGGTATTTTAATGAGAATTTTTTAAACAGTTCCCGTATAAACTACCTCAACCTCAAGTATTGGTTCGTTAGTTTCAGGAATGGGTACATAAAGTAGCTCAAGTCTTGAAACAGCCTTTTCCTTTTCTTCTTTTGTTCTGGAATTTTTGTAACTGATGACGGCCTCCTTCCTAAGACTATCAAGAAGTGTTATCTGGGGAACGAGCCAAAGACATACCATTGTTACTAAGATACCGATTCCAATTGCACAGATAATTTCAGTTGCAAGATACTCTTTTCCAAAGGGATTGTACACAAAGAACATTACCAGGCCAAGCATATAAAATGCTCCAGAGTTTACAACGATGAAACTTAATTCTTCGTCCTCTTTGCTATATTCGATGTTTTTAATCACCCAATTCGGCAGTTTTAAGTTTTTTGTTTTTTTCATAATTAAAAATCCAGTTTTTTGTTGTTTTTTTTGTTACGTGGTGCAAAAATATACAACTCTCTTTTAAATTCAATAGGAATTTTGGTAATTTATTGTTGATTTTATCTACGTTTTTAGTTTACTGAAAAAATGGATTTTATATAGTTTTTAAAATCATGGATTGTGGGAACTATTGCATATCACGGATATTATCGGAGATAAACCAAGAATTTGAGCAGTCAGATTTTATATTTTCTAAAGTTTTTCCATGAGTTTGATTACTCCCTAAAATCTGAATCACTTTGCTGAGATGTTTTCCAGATGTTGAGATAATCCATGAAATTAGGGACATTTTTGTTAACTTAAAAAATGATGAAATACCATTATTAGATGAGTACAAATATCGATTAAATGAATTTCAAAAAGTATGATGAAAATATTCTAATCATGAAATTAATATTGAATATTTAAAAGAAAATCTGGAAAACAATTATTGTATCATCCCAATCAGGAAAGGGGAGTGAAGTCATTTCGTGATTTTACAATCAGTTGATGAGGATGAAGTAAACTTAGTGGACAATAAAAAATGAAAATTTAGTATTATTGTACCTGAATTTGAGAATTTGATAGATTTAGAAAATTGAAAATATACTTTATTTGTGAAAAAATAAGGAGTTGGAACTAAAAGTTTTATGGTTATTTTATGCCAAAAATATTATTTTTATTTTACTCAATTAAACCTGTCTTTTTATGTTATCTGTTTTTTTTGAAATTTACACATTAATAATTAACAAAATGTATTGACATTATTTAGAAAATATGTATATATAAATCATAAGTACAGTTTTAATTTGTTAACTTATGAGATACTTATTTAAGATTGGAATCTCCTCATTGCTCCTCGTCGGAGCGTGGGGCGCCGGTCATTGCGCCGGCATGTTGACAAAGTCTTATGGCTTTGGAGAAAACGCTCTTTGGATTATCGCTCTCCTTCTTTCTGTTCTCGTACTTTCTCTCGATGTATACTGGTATATCAAGAAGTCAGGCACAGATAAGTCAGACTTGAGAACCCAAGGAGTTCTCTTCGCAGCAACGACAGGTATTTCTGTCTTGCTATTCATTATTTTGAATGGTTCCAAAACGTTTGGCTTCTTGTTCGCAGGCTGGGATATCCATCTCAGGCTCAGGAATGCCACAGATTTCATGGTATTCTTTGTAGCATTTATGCTGGTATCAGCTATATTAACAATCATAGCATGGATCAAATACAATAAAATTCCAGCAACGCCTCCAAGAACAGGAACGGCTACACCGTAAATTAGAACCAATTCAAACAGGAGCTAGCAGTTGTTTCTCAATTGCTAGCTTTTTCTATTTGTTAATAATTCTTATTTTTTGGTTTATATAAGTTTGATAGTTGCTATGACAATTGTTTATTATTCCGTAAAAAATTTAAGTTATTTCTTTGACATCCTTATCCAATTATTAAATTTTTCTATCCATTCATAATCTTCATTTGTCATTTCATTGGTATCTGACAATAATTTTTTTATTTCTCGTTCTTCATCAGGTGAATTTGGAATATATATTTTATCATAATCACAAATGATTTTTTGTGGAGAGATTCAATCCCAGTTTTCATTCACTACATAAAAATCTTTTAATTCAGAATTAAATGTTGCATCAATATCAACACAGTTTCAATCAATATTCATTTTTAGAAATACGTGATATCATTTTTTATTTGCATATCACCAATCTTTCAAAAAATCCGGTAGATATACTATATCAAATGAAAATGGTATAAAACAAAGTTTTGTTTTATATCATAATCTATTATATACTGACTGCAAAAGTCTATGTTTAGAAGCACAATATCATTCTTTTATTTCCAGAAGCTTCTCTGGAGTATTTGCTCAATTTATTTGATACAAAAAATCTCTAACTGATTCAAAAACTGAGATTCTTTCAATGATTTTGTCAGAATTTTTATGCGTTAAGACAAATGTTTCTAATATGTCAGATTCACTCATTTTTATTCAATATTTCTACAAAATATAGTTTCAATACGCCCAATTTCATCAGATTTTTCATCACATTTTTTAAATCAATATTTTTCATACAATCCTTTATGATCTGAAACAATATATAGTTTTTCAAAATTCAAAGTTTTCGCATATTCTTCAACGGCGTTTATCATTTTTTCACTAATTCTTTTTCAGCGATAGTTCTCGTCTACAAAGATAAATCACACAAAAGGGTAGTAGTCGCAATTCGGAATTCAGTCTTCTTTTGTAAATGTGCAAAATCATATAATCTTACTATTATCGACTGCTACAAATATTTTTTCCCAATCTAAAAAAATGTTTTCTTCCATCTTTTGAGCTAAAATCGGTCAAGCCTCTCGATTACAATTTTTTGAGTAATTTATTAGCTCATTCCGTAAGTTATCTCTTTTGGTAATTGATATAATTCACATACAAAATATTTGATATTATAAACTACTCCAATTCTTCAATAACTACTTCAATTTCATTATTTTCATTTAGTTCACTATTTTCCCTAATTTCAGCTTTTTTACGTTCATTCATAATCGTAAACAACCACCAACAAGTTATCAAAATCAGAGCAAGTAATAAAGCGATATCTTTAAGTAATTTAGTTTTGGCCTTTGACTTTCTAAGGGCTTTTTTTTCTTCAGGAGTTTCAGCAATTTGATGTTTCCATTTATATGCTTTAAATTCATCCAAAATTATCTGCAAAACCTCTTCAGGTGCACGTTCACTTGTATCAATTACTAGATTATAATTATTAGGATTCCATAAGTCTACGTTATATAATTTTTGGTAACGAGCTTCATCGCTAGAATTTCTTTCTTTCGCCTCATTTATTGCATGTTTTTTAGTCGTATTCTTATCCGTCTCCCTTTTTGCTTTAAAAATTCTTTCTCATGCTACTTCTTCATCCACATCTAACAAAATTTTGAAGGCTTTAGGCTGAGCATAAAATCATAGACGTGAGTCCAAAATTATATTGTCAGTTAATTTTAGATTTTTTTGATATTCCTCATATTTCAAATCAAATTCTGCAGACTTTTCAGGGTCATCTCACATTTTGTTAAACTCTATGATATTTATTCACATTTCTGCAGCTAATTTTCTCTTCATATCTCCTATTGAGACAATTTCGTAACCCAATTCGTTTGCCAAAAGCTTGGAAACAGTACCTTTTCCACTTCAAGCCTTTCATCAAATAGTTATCAGCATACCCCCTACCATTATAAATAAAACTAACACCGAGTGTATATTTATTCTTTTTAAGTGCAACCATAAATAAAAATTAGCAGATAAAGTTAATTATCCGCTAATTCTATGATTTGTTTTAGTATAAATTAGTATATAACGATATATCTTAATTCATCATCACTAGTATACGTACATTTACTAGCAGAACATGAATTTCATTCTTTTACTTCACTACAAAGGTTAATATCTTTCAAATCAGTGTCAGTTGTTATATATCAGTTCTCTAATCATGACTTATTGTTACAAACAACCCAGTTAGAACCTCATGCAATTTCTTGCTTTGACATAAGTACAAATCATCAATTTGAAACTCCATTTCTTTTTGCTACTAAATAAGCATATCATCATTTTACTATATTTGTGTTTCAGAGTCAACTTACTTCTTTATTTCATGTAGGATCACTAGGAACTTTAGACATTCATGCATACATAAGCTCTTCCTCTACATCAAATATGGAAATTCATTTTGTAGCTCATTTATTCATTCATGGCCATACTCATTTATCTGCCTGAGATGTTACTATTGCCGATTGAACCTGGGATAATGCTGTTTTACGAGCTACATCTCTTGCTCTTTTTTGAGCTGCAGAAGCTTTTTGATCTGAATTTGAGTTCTCAGTCTTTCAATTATCATGTTTTACATTACTAGTATTCAAATCTCCTCAAAGTAATTTTATAGTATTTACAGCCCATTCTTCTAGATATGCTTGGTACTCTTGAGCAGTTCATTGATATGCTAAAGCTATTCATATTAATCAGAAAGCCTGAGCCATTGCTTCTTCAGAGTCTTCATCACCATCTTCCTTCATCAGTGCAAGTTCTATTAAGTCTAATATACTTTCAGAATAAAGATCCAAGAATTCATTACTAGCTTCCATGAATATCTTAGTCTCATCATATTTTTCTTTTAATCAGAATTTATCATTTTTAATATTTTTAGTTACTTTTTTCAAATCACTGAGAAGTTTATTATTTTTGCTCTTATTTTCATCAATAACCTTACCTAAAGCTGATTTGAATTTTTTGATTAATTCTTGTTTTTCTTGTTTTGTCATATTATCTGGATCTATATCATCAACATCTATTCACATAGATTCAAGCAAGTCTTCATCATCTAAGTCAGCTAATTGATCTAATCAGTTTTTGAAATATTCAGCTTCAATTTTTAAATAATCAGCCAAATCAGATTCTCATTTTTTTTCAGCTGTGTCTTTTAGCATACTAAGAAATTTGTCATCATAATAATATTTAGTTCCATCTTTTGATGTATAAATAACACTGGAATTATCATATACAGCTGAAATATAATCATCGTCATCATCTTCATCTTCTACGTAGTATGAAGAACTACTATTAGAACCATATATTTTATCATAATATGCACAATCGCTAATATAATACACTCAAGGAATTAGAGTCATGGTTCATTCTTCATCATTCCAATAATAATGTTTTTGGTTACTATATGTACCATCGTCCCCAACTTGCTGACAGAAAATATTAGAACAATAAGTCGAACGTAATTTCATCTCTTTCATTGCATTTGAGAGACGAGGATTATCTAGGTAAGAATCATAATAACTAAATCCATTGCTGTCGGTCTTTCTTACGACAGGAGTATTGTTAGAATTATTGTCTGTTGAGATATTACTTGTTGTTTTAACACTATTATTAGTAGACTTAGTAGGTGCTTTATTTCAATTCATATAAACATTTGAACCAAATTTTTCATAAGTTCTTTTTAACATAATCAAAACATCACCTCTTTTAGCGTGTGATTGAGGGTTACTTGTATTATTCATAATTCAATTTTCCTTTAGCATATTCAAGTGATATACATAATATCGTTTTCCACTATTATTATATTCGTCTCATCGAAGAATTCTTGATAAAACAGTTCAAAGTTGAGCCCTAGTCAAAGGATTCATCGGATTGAAAGCTGATCAATTAGATCACATAATGTCGTATGCACATGTCTTTTTTGCATAAGGTCTTAAGTCACTAGTAATCTTGTTCTCATCAGGAAATTTACAAGAATTTGATGTGGTTTGTTTTATTCAAACAACATTTTCTAGATAATTTACTACCATTTTGGAAAATGCCTGCCTAGTAACGATTCAATTTAAATTTGCAGCTTCAATGTTTGGTTGGGTAGTAATACCGTAATTATAGGCCCATTGGTAAGCTTCGCGTTGTTCTTGAGTATATGCAAATGCAAAAGAACCGGCAGTCAAAGCCACTATTGCGATTCCTCATAAAAGGCTGGAAATCTTTTTCATCTTTTGTTTTGTAAAAAGTAAAATAATTCACAAAACATATTATATATAAAAATATAAATTTGTCAAATTTTTGGGTAGAAAATTTAATATTAATTAATAACGGGAGTTTTTGCGGCAACGAGGAAAGAGGAACGAGATATTTTTTCTTTATCCGTAAATTGTCCGCTTCCGTCTATAAATTTATTTATTTTTAAAGTTAATCATGAAAATGTAGTCAGATTCTCTAATTCCTTTAATGAGAAAAAATGATAAAATCTTTCATAAACCTTTCAATTCTCATCAGTTCGTGGTACCATTAAATCACGAGAATTTCATTTAAATCGAGATAAAATTTTAGCTTTCATCACGATTTTCCAATGTCTTTTTATAAACCAATCTGATAAAGATCGGTTAGTCATCAATAGCATTCCATCATAGTCTAACAAACGATAGAAATTTTTCATCAAAAATGAACGTTCTTTATTTGTGGGAATGTGCTGAAAACTTGAAGTTCAAACTATCAAATCAAATGATTCTTGCTCAAAATTCTTAATTAATTTTGTAATATCTCATTGAAAAAAAGTCAGATTGGGATTTTCTTTACTTGCATAGGAGAGTAACTCGTCAGACAAATCTATTCACACATAATCAAATTTACTAGGAAAGCTCTGATTTAATAATGTTGCAAATCTTCCACTTCAACATCCAAATTCTAGCACACGAACTTTATTATTGTTCTCAAAAAGGGGAGTAATTGCATCGAGAATTGCTTTCTCTTCATGCCAAAACTTTTTACGAGTTTCTGCGTATTTTTTAGCTTCAGAATTATAGAATGACTGTAAATCTTGCTTAATTTCTTGATTGCCAAAAAATTCATTATTCTTTTTCGGTTCAGGAATTTTCACAGATTTTTTTCTTTTCTTAGATTTCAAATCGTCCACTTTTTTTGAGGAGAATCAAGATTCTTTTTTCATTCACTAGCGAGATATTTAAAAGATATTTTAGAATATTTTTTCTATAATAAATTGCAAGTAAGCTTTCCTTGAATTTGTGAGCGTAAACATTATTTTATAACCAATATTTTATCCTTACATTCAGACTAATGCAACAAAAGAAATTCTATGTAACTACGCCAATTTACTACGCAAATGGATTGCCTCATATCGGACATGCAAACAGTTCTTTTATCGCAGACTTATATGCTAGACGATACAGACTTATGTGATATGAAGCAAAATTTTCTACATGAGTGGATGAAAACTGACAAAAGATGGTAGAAAAAGCTGAATCTGAATGAAAAGATGTAAAAACTTTCCTTGATGAAATCGCTGCAGGGTCAGTAGAAATATGGAAAGAATTACAGATTTCTTATACTGATTTTATCAGAACTACATCAGAAGAACACAAAATATTTGTTCAGAAAATGCTTCAGAAAGTTTACGACCAGTCTCAAAATGAACCAGACGAAGCCAAAAAAGATATAATTTTATGAGCATATGAATGATTATATTGTGTAGGTTGTGAAGCTTTCAAAAATGAAAGAGATTTGAATGCAGATTGACTTTGTCCTGACCATCTCACTAAACCTGAAAAAATATCAGAAGAAAACTGGTTCTTTAATCTCAAAAAATATTCAGATTTATTTGAAAAATTGTGGGCTGAAAATCCTACATTTGTAGCTCCTGATACTAGATTTAATGAAGTTAAAGCTTTCGTAAAATCAGGATTAGAGAATTTCTCTATTTCCAGAGAAAATAAACATAATTGAATTGGAATTCCATTACCTTGGGATCCAGAACAGGTTACTTATGTATGGTTTGATGCGTTATTCAATTATATCACAGTTTGTTATAGAAACGGAGAAAATGGAAAATTTTGGGACAATGATACATATATTCTCCATATTCTTTGAAAAGATATCGTAAAATTTCACGCTACATATTGGCCAGCAATGCTTGAAGCGACTGATAACCGTTTGCCAGACAAAGAATTTGTGACATGATATCTGACAGTTGATGGACAAAAAATGAGTAAATCACTCGGAAATGTGGTAGATCCAATTCAAGTTTCTCGTGATTATGATAGAGATGCTTTGGTATTCTATCTATTAAATGATGTGCCATTAGGTTCTGACGGAGATTTTTCTTGGGAAAGATTCAACTGAACATGGGAAAAAATGCTGATTGGATGATGGGGAAATCTCGTGAATAGAGCTTCAAATCTATGAAAGAAATACTGAATCACTGAGTGAAAATTTGACCAAAATAGATGGAATAGTTTCAAAGAAGGACTTTCAGACTTTCCTTTACTTTCTATCATAGAAGGGGAGCGAAGTAACGAAATAATCGAAAAAGCTTATCTAGAAAATGCAAATACAAAAGCTTTTGTGGAAGATTGGTATCGCTTGGTACAGGCTGCTAATGAATATATTTCAAAGGCTGAACCTTGGAAAAAGTATAAAGAAGAAACTACTCAGCAGGAGGCTCTCGATGATTTATCATTCTTGCTTTGGGTGATTAAACAGCTCGGATTGGTTTCTGCTCCATTATTGATTAATGGATTTGCTCATTTGCAAAATATTTTATGAAATGCAGAAATTCAAGCGATAGATACTACAAAAAATGAAAAATCTGATTTCAAATCGATATTTGATGCTAAATCATATCCAGTAAACTTAAATCCAGAAATAATATATCAAAGAAAAGAACAGGCGTAAGTCTATGCCAAAGATAGGAATCATTCTAGTGGACGGCAAGTTGTCATCTGATAAAAAGAAGACATAAATGAAAATATAGATAATTTAATTTTTTTACTATTATCTGTTGGATCTTCTATAATGACAGATTCTATATTACTTCATCTTTTTTCTACTGCGTAGAGAGAATAGGCATGATGGTAATACATAGATCGGCCCTCTACCTTATATGTTTTTTGAGTACTAGGGATTCAATTAGGTCTCCTATTTGAAGAAATTACAATTAAATCTCAATTTTTCGGATTGAATTTTTTCAATTCATTTATAATAACTTTTTCTTTTTTTAGATTATTATTAATTAACTGTCTTTTTACATTCGAATATCATAATAATACTGCTAGGGCATCATATGAACTTCATCATACGATGCTATTCATTGATTCTTTCGTTAACTTTATATCTGGCATATCTCCGACATGTAATAATAATCAATTTTTTCTAAGCAATAATTCTTTTGCAAATCACACTTCCAATATTTTATATCAAAGAGATCAATTAATTTTAGCGAGATTTAATTCTTCCTTTGAGATGTGAATTTTATTTCATGATGGACTTCATAATGGTAAGTAAATATCGAAAGATCCATCATTATTTTTTTTAATTGACGTCATCATTAATGTGTCAAAATAGTTAGCTCTTGCTAAACTTTTGATAGAAGATACAAGATAGCAATCTCAAAAATTTCACTGTTTTAAATTTACAAATCAACCAAACAATTCATAGTATTCTTTATAAGATAATTTCTTATATATCATCAAGTAATTTAATTCATGTCAGGTCTTATCAAATGATAATTTATCTCATGGGGCCTCTCATCTTTTTTCTCAAAAAAATCCGCCAGAAACTGTAGTTATAGGTTCGTTTACTTTTTGTTGTGGTACACGAGGAGCTACACGAAGAGCATCAGGGACCTGGACGTTTTGTTGTATGGATTTTTTAAGATTGTCTAAATCCACAGAAATGTTTCCATTACCGTTTTCAATAGTTGAGCTATGTATACGTTCTCAATTTCCTCAGGGCATGCACGACAACATAAAAATAAAATTATATATTATCTAATTATACCCAACAAAAAAATATTGTCAAATTTTGACGTAATAAAATCAAAAAATTTAACTATTTATTTCATCAATCCATACAACAAAACTGAATCTTGATTTACATTAGATCGTAGATATTTTTTCATTTTAATTCGACGTTCAGCTTGTTCATAATCTCATTTTTCACTGCAATATGCAATCCATCATTCCAAGAAATCGTTTAATAATCATTGTTCTGAAATGGCTTTCAATGCTTGATATAATTCTCACTTTGGTTTGCCATCAGAAAGTAATCATGTAGTCAGCTTTTTTAAATTTTCTCATAAATCTTCATTATTCTGAACTTTTTCTGCGATATTTTTTAAAAATCATGGTTTTCACATTGCCATAGCAATCATTACAGTTTGTAGCTGTTTATCATCATTGAAAATCTGATTTTCATCAGCAAATTTTTGCATTTCGTCATTATTCAATGTGTTGAATGGAATTGTGATACAACGTGAACGAATTGTATCCAAAACCATGGAAATATGTGGAACGGTTGCAATTATGAATCTACCAGCCAGGGGTTCTTCGGCGGATTTCAAGAAGGCATTTATCGCACTATTGGACATCCTCTGAATATTCTCTATCAAGAGAAATCTTTTTCACGAAAAACTTGAATTCAAAAGCCATTCATTCATTTCTCTTACTCCGTAATTTTCATGCTGAGTTTCATCAGGGAATTGAATATATCTCTTATCATCTTTAACTTCAACAGGAATTGTATGAAATTTCCCCGTAAAAGGTTCAAAATCTTGAACGAATAAGCAATCACTATACATATATCATCATAAAATTTCTTCAATTATGGCTTTTGCATGGGATATTTTTCAGATTCAATTTGGACCAGCAAGCAAAAAAAACTGAGTTCATTTTCAGGTTTCTATTACATTGTTTATGTATTTTCTTAGTGTTTGTGAAGCTTGCTCGTTTCAGATAATCATTTTATATTATATCAAAATTATGCAATAAAAATATTATAATTGGTGCAGAGATTGTTAAAACAAAAATAATAATCCATCGAGGCCAACATTTACTAATGGCATCTTTCAATGCATGTTCGTGTTTTTTGTGTTTATATATAAAATAAAAGATTAAAGTCAGTATAAAGCTCAAAATAAAAGTTATACATTCAGCATATACAATAACTTTAAATATTAAATCTGATGGGTTCGTTTGATCAGGTAAAGGATGAATACAATTATCTTCTATGTTTACTTTAATTGGAGCAAAATCATTATTTGTTGAATTCTTGATGGTTTCATATAATAAATCAGTCATCATTTTAACATGTAATTTATAAATCTGATTTAATTTTTATTTTTTCACATATAGTTTTCAATTAAATTTTTTAAAAAATCTCCCCTATATTGAAGGGGGAGATATAGAAATCTTTTGATATTAATTACTTTTCTTGGCACTTCTCATCAGCATAATCATCACATATCATCTTAGTTCTTCGATAGTTGGATCAAGTACTGTCATAATTCATTCTGCACTTAGCTTATTGAAGTGTGGAATATAGAATTCATCAGTCTTTTCATATATTCAGTCAGAAAGTTGATACAACATTCTTGATAATGCAGTTCCAAATTCGCTTCTAGGAACTAAGTCAAATGGTCTAAATTCATTGTTATACATATTGATTCACATAATTCCGAGTTGATATGCTAGAGTTACTCAATTATTAAATTCTGCATCCAGCTCCGGCGTTACATCAGCGAATTGATTCACTCTATCTGTATCTGGAGTCATTCACAGGATTTTGATAGCATAAGTACTCAACATTTTTGCCATAGATATTCTATCCAAAGGCCCATACATGTCAGCCTCTAAGATAGTAGGCATAGTGGTAATTCAATGTTTATAAGCAAATTTATAAGCTCTATGCATTTCTGGAGTCAGACCGTCAGATAAAGTTTGTTGCTCAGCAGGTAAATCTGGATTGTAGTTAACTACCTCAAGTCCATCTAAGTCTTCATCATTACTTTTTCAATCAGAAGTGGTTTCATCAGATTCTTTATCATCAGCTGATCAATGTGTATCAGTTTGAGAATCTACTGCTTTTGAACCTCTTCATCTACCGCCTCATCAGCTACTACCACCTGAAGGTTTAGATTCTTTTTTCTCTCGAATAGGACTAAATTCTAATGTTGTTCCATTTTCTGTAGTTAAGTTTTTGACACTAGCTCCATCTTCATAAGTGTTTCATTGTCCATCTTTCCATCATTTGAATGTATATCATTCTTTAGTGCTAGTGTTTGCTGGAAGAGTAGCCTCTTGGTCATAGATAAATTCGCTGGACATTATTTCAGCACCATTTTCATCCAAAAAGCTGATTGTATATTTGTTTGCTTCGATTTTTCATGTAAGTGCTAGATTAGAAGTGATAGTTCCCTCTGATATTGCTGTATCCAAATCAAATCCAGTTTCCACTCATTCATCATCTATATATCGTTCGAAATGATATCCAGTAGCAAGTTCTACCTCATTAGAAAGCCAATCAATAGCTTCCAAAACTTGTCCAGATGTAAGAGGTTCATCATTAGTAAAGGATACTCCAGTACTAACTACATTTTCACCTGATAAGACATTGAGAGTTAGGGTTTCAGAAGTATCTGGATATACACGTTCATTTTTGAAGCAACGAATAGGTTGAGCACTAGAACGATAGTCAGAGTTTACCATTATTGGATAAGAATATGGACCATGATTTCAATATTCTAACTCAAAGTTGGTTCATAAAGGTGTTTCTCCTCAATCTCGAAAAGTATCTGGTGATGAAGACCATAAGTAACCTCGAGATCATATAGCAAAACCTGATGCAGTATTACATTCACGAACTCCAGCAAAAGGTATTAACATATCTTCGGAGAATATTAATGACATTTTAGTTACATCATCCCATAGTGTATACCATAACTCATCAATAGGAAGAGGATCATCTCATACATCTTCAGCATATTCATTATTTACCCATATTGCTACTAATTCATTTCGCTCTCATATACTTGGTATATGATATCACTCAGGACAAGGTCATTGTCTACCAGTAATAGGATTGTTAGAAGTTAATCCCCATCAATTGGTTTCATCATCTCATTCTCATCATCGCAAATTATCATTACGCACATTACTCCAATCAGATCAACTATTGGTATTTGCACTTCATAATATAAATATTTCACCAGAATACGGATTTTTTGGTCAGTAAGGTGAAGCATCAACTTTACCTTGTCATGTCAATTCTCATCATGGAAAAGTATTACAACCATTTGAATAACATGACTCAAATCCATGATTATTTCACCATTGAAATTGATACCCATATGATCATGTAGTGGCCGTAGCTCCGTATTTATATCATGTCATGGATGCTCACACATTTCTATCTTGGATAACTATCCCATAACTTCTATCTGGTGAATACACTATAATATTAGAGCCACTGTATTCAATCCAATTTTTTTCTTGAGCAAAAGAAAAACATCCCACAGCAATTAGTGATATTGCTATCAGACTCAGTAAGATTTTTTTCATATTAATAATGAAAAAATAAAGCTAATTTAATTCTTAAGTTTCCGTTCGGATTTTGCAAACTATTTTTTAACTTTACTAAACTTTCTCCCTAAAAATTCAATTAATAATACGATAGCAATTCAAATCAAGGAACAAATTATAGCTCACAAAATTTGATTACTATCTCCAGTAATACTTTCGTACTGGCCTGGTAATACATTCCTTCATACTCATAAATCAGCATCCAAAGTCTCTTTTCGTGGCCAAATTTTATTCAAAGAACCAAGCATAAATCCAGTCAATGAAGCCAGAGTTATCATTTTATGATTTTTGAATAGCCAAGAAAGCACATTAGAGAATAGCACAATTCCTATCACAGCTCATGCAGCGAAAATTCAAATTGTGACAAAATCTTTCTCAGTAACTGCTGTTAAGATTGATTCATATTCTCATAATAATAACAATATGAAACTACCAGATATTCCTGGTAAAATCATTGCACAAATTGCGATTGCTCCGCAAATGAAAGTCCATCGTCAAGTAGATGTAATTGAAAGTGGAGTATTGGTTGGTGCTGTAATAAAAAAGGCTAAAGTTCAGAATATAATCAAGCACAGAATAGTTTTCCAATTTCGTTTAACTTGTTTTCAAAGAAAAATAGTAGAAATCAGAATCAATCAAACAAAAAATGACCAAATCAATATTGGATAATATTTTATCGCTCCTTTAATTAAGTTGGCAAAACAAAAAATACTAGTTCCAATTCAAAGAATCAGACATAGTAGGAAAGTTCAATCAATATTTTTCCAAAATTTCTTCCATTTTCATGTGAAAAATAGTTTTAGATTTGGCACTACATTTTTGATAGCTTGGATTAATCTTTCGTATATCCCAGTGATTACCGCGATTGTTCATCCACTCACTCATGGAATCACGTCACATGCTCACATCATCATACCTTTTAGATATATCAGAATTTTATCTCGTATTTTATTCATTTGATTTTCAGATAAATTGATAAATATCGGACGTGATGATATAGTAAAAATAACTAAAATCAAACTATAAAAATCTGATTTTTAACTATTATTAGACTAAAGAATAAGAATATCTTGACTTAGAGAGATAAATGTGTATTATAATAATACCAGATGAGGATTCGTTAGTACCGAGACACACCATGATTCGGTCACACATTATTCATATCTTGCTCCTTTCTGGTTCTGTCCAAATGGAAACAGTCGGCATTCGCAACGGATTAAGACCTTGTTGTGATATGTATACACCCGCCTATATAGGTCGAGAAGTCAATTATAGAGGAGCTCATCTATATTGATAGATATCCATACTTCCATTAGACTGGGGTAAGTGCCCACGGCTTTTAGTTGTGGGTAAGGTACCCAATACTATCAGTCGTGTAGAAGCATAATCCATCCATGAGGACTATGGAGCTTGATTATATCAGGCTCCTTTTTTTAATGAAAAAACTGCATAAAAATTTGCAAAATTTTCAGATTCTGAATATAATTAATGTGAATTTTATAAAATAAGTTTTTTCAAATGACAAAAAAGCAAGATGCCTTGAATAAAGCTAAAGAATCATGAAAAAAAGTAGTCGAATGATGAAAAGAATTTGGGACTTGAGCAACTCAGGCGGTGCGAAGAACAATATGAGCATTAGGTTGTACTCTTTTGTCAGCATCAGAAAAATGAGTTGAAAAGGTTTCACAATCTAAATGAAATAAAGAGTGAATTACCAGAGAAAAAAGAAAGAAATATAGAGACAGAGCTAAAAAATATTCTAAAAAATCCGAAAAACATATTGTTGCTGCATGAGATTTAGGTAAAGCAGCAGTTATATGAACATGAAGAGCATTGAAATGATGAGCAAAAGCTGTTTGACATGTGGCAAAAGGGGGTTATCACTTAATTGATGCGTGAGATAAAGCAATTTGAGAACAAATAGAAAAGAAGCAACTTGAAAAATGAAAGAGACCATGAAAAATCTGAAGATTTTTCAGAGATAATATAATTAAGTTAATGATAGTACTTTGAGCTACTGGATATTGATGATATAAAACTGCAGAAATAGTAAAAGATAAACAACAAGATAAACAAGAAATAGTAATAGGTGAAGGAAGCGAAGCGAATAAACATACATATCAACTAAGTTTTGAAGAAAGAGAGTATTTTCAGGACCCAGAATTTTTTGATACAGGATTTAGCCCAACGGTGGATGAAACATATAAAAATAAATGAATAGAATTAATTCGTGATGCATGAATGACATTTTATGTAGTACAAGATGGCGAAACTAAAAAAGAACAAATAAGAGAAAAACTATCTTCTATTCCAGAATTTTCTTATTTAGAAGATTCAGTATATATGGATAAAATAAAAGGTTTTAATGTGCCAGATACGTCTCTAAAAAAATGACTATATATACCAATTCCAGTACAATCTGCAGATAGAAAAATAGATATAAATCAATTTAGAGAATATAGTGAAATAGCCCTTGATGAAATGAAAAATAATCCACATTATTGAGAAAAAGTAAAAAAAATAATAAAAGAAGTCTGAAAAAAAAGAGTTGTCGATATAATGATTGCATTCGCTAGATGTGAAACATCGATGGATCAAGAAACATTCGCCGATCCAATTTGAACAGGGGAGTTACACCGTTGGGAGCCTAAGTATCAATCATTCTCATTCTCATATTATCATGTTTTAATGGAAAAGAACGCCGACGGGAAAACTCCATGACCATGATTAAGGGCAAGGCAAAATCTATGACTAACAGAATGACAATGTTATCATCCAATCAATGCGTGAAAATTATTTTTATGATATTGTTTTGAAAAAGTAAAATCAGATCCTACATATTTCTTCAAAATAAGAAATTTAGCTGAAGCGAAAGAAAAATGATGAAAATATAATTGAGATCCAAGTTACTGACAAAAACTACGAGACAACATTAAATACATAAGTAAAAAATAATACTAAATTTACATTTCCCAAGAATCCATCAATTAGATGGATTTTTATTAAAGTTTTAAATACAGATTCCGTTTTAAGCTATTGACTTACTTATTTTAATAAATATAATTTGTTAAAACAAAATCTTAAAGCGTATGAAAAAAATAGATCAAACAAAACCAGTTGAGGTACTAGTGAATTTCACTGAACCTCTATCTTGCTACGAAATCTCAAGTTTGTTGGGAGATGCAGTTATTGAATGTAATAAGATTCTTGAGAAAGAGAGAAAAAAACTTCCTTTAATTAAGAGAATCTTTACTCCTCGAGATGTTTATTATTTTGACCGAGATGAACGTGATTATTTCTCTTATGATGGCAAATATCCAATGATTCGTTGCGGACGTTACCGCCTTAATCAAGAAGAGTATCCTGGTATAAAGTATGAATGGAGAAGTTTGATGTCCATCGTCGGCACAAGATCCATGTATCTTTATTTCAATGTGATCCAAGGAGTCGCAAAGGAAAACCAGTTTGGTACTGAGATGATAGATACAGAAACAGTTTCTTGCGTCACTATTAAGGCAAATTTGAAAAGTAGTCTTAAATGGAAGAAAGAACAAGCTAAATTCTTGGAACTTCTTGTATCGGTCATCAAAAATTTTAACAGAGAAACAGAATGAGGCCACCGGATTGGTGACCTCGTTTTTTCATATTATTTAACAATTTTAAATTTTATCTTTTAATTCTACAAACTTCTCCTGTAGAGTAGGAGAGTCTGCTTTTTCGATTTCTTCTTGCAAAACTTTTGAAAGATTAGTGATATCTCCATCATCAAGTTCAATCTTTCAAACTGTGAAATCGTCAATCTTTTCTGGAACTTTAAGTCCAAGAGATTCGTAAAACTTTTTTAAGAATTTTAACTTTTCTTCAGATTTTTCTAATACATTACGGTTCTGGATGATATCATCTAGCTGATATTCATGTAATGTACAAATATCCAAAGTCTGAGCTGCGATATTTCTTGGAGCATTTTTATCCAAATTATAGTCAGGAACTGGATCAAGTTTAGCATAATTTGATTCAATTCAGATTTCTTTATCTTGATAAATCTGAGCTGCGGCTGTAGTTAATTTTCCAGATTCTGGAGTCAATCCACAGACTAAAATCAGCTTTTTACTTGTTGGGATATGGTCATCATTTCCAAATCAATCTTCAGTTAATAGACGAGACATAGGAGTTTCGTATGCTCTAACTTTATATTTTTCCCAAACTCTGTATCATTGCTTTTGAAAGTATGTTTCAAATCCAAAAATCAAATCGTACATATTTTCTACGTCAATTCAATTAATTACAACATGTGGTTTTGTTCCATATTGATTCTCAATCTTTTTCAGATATATCATCAAGAAATCTTTGAATTCTTTCCCACCGGGTCGCTCTTTATCTTCATCCAAAATATCTTCGGCTCTCACACAAAAGAAGATTTCCATTTCATACTTGAAGTGTGAGAAAACTCTTTTCCATAAATCAGCAGGAAATCCATTTATTACACGAGAAAATGCCGATTGATCAATGCAGTTTCCGATCACTTCTAAATATAATTTATTTACGTTTGTGAGTTTATCCTCAATCTCTTTGATAACTTGATTTTGATATTCCGAAACATTAAATCACATGTTTTTGTTTTTGTAAGAATAAAATCCCTTCATTCAAGTATACACCAAAACACTCTTTTTGTCAAAAAAATACGGAGATTTTAGACCGTATTTTAATTTTAAGAAATTTTATAAAATCTCAGTTAAGAACTATAAATTTCAATTCATAAAAAGATTAAAAATTCTGATTTGTCAAATTTATTTTTTCTAGCAAATTATTTCTCGTTTCTTCTCATACTATAGAAAATAGTCCATCAGTAGTAGAACTAAACTCAATTTGATCTAATTTGATATCAATTCATCTCATCAGATTTCTTTCAAATTTTAGTCAAATAAGCATAGTAATATAAGTCGGAACATTATTTTTTTTCAAATCTGCATCATAAAAATAGCTATATCCTCATCATCTTTCACGTTTTCATCGAGATTGGTCAAAAAGAAAATTTCCTAACGAATAGAAAATATATTTCCCATTATACATTTCAAATTCTCATGGGATATGTGAATGACCTCACAAAATCAGATCAGCTCATGAATCTATTAAACTATGTGCTAAATTTCTTTGCCAGTTATTAGGTGAAAAACGATATTCAGCTCATCGATGAAGTGAAACGATTTTTACATCACAGTCCATATCTTTCATTTTCTGAATATCAGATTTGATTTCTTGTTCGTTTATTCAGTTCCAGTAAACTAATCCTCCACGAATTCTAGCAGATTTTCCATCGTAGGAATAAGCTCAAAGACAGAATTTCATATTATTGTTTTCCCATCCAAAAATCTCTCTACTTTCTTCCTGAGTTACTCCAGCTCCCACATAACCTATATTATGTTCATCTAACAAATCTTTTGTGATAGTTAGTCACTGATATCATCAATTAATGAAATGATTATTAGTTAAAGCTAAAAGTAATGGCTTATCTTGGCGATATTGAAGCAATGTCTCAATGTTTTTTGGATTGGAACGGAAATCAAATCCTCACTTTGGGACATCATTGTCAGGCTCACAGAATAGACTTTCCAAATTTAGAAAAAGCAGACAGTTATCAGATTTGCAATTTTCAAATTCATTTAATGGATTGTAATTTCATTCCTTGAAAATGCGATCGTATCACTCTCTTTTTGCCAGAGTTCCGATATATCTACTTAACATTACATCTCCCCCTGCTACAATATAACTCGGATTTGAAAAATTAGGAAGCTCAATATTCTTAAAAGAATTTCATATACAAGATATATCTTCATGCCTTAAGCAATATATTTTGTGTTTCTGCTGCTGTATCCTTGTGTATGTTGAAAATAAACTTTCCATTCATTCTAAAAATGCACCTATATACCGTACAACTGCAGAACAAATCAACAATACAAGTGCACAAAAAACCAGACTATTTCTTTTTAAATACTTTTTAGGATTTGCTCTCCTTTTATGAGCTTTAGAAGTTTTGAAGTCTGATTTTTTTTGCATAGTGGTTATGCTTATCAGATAAACAAGTATAAAATAATTTTACAGTTAAATTTTGCAATAGAAAAAGATAGAACTATTGCTTGATTTTGATCGTTAAAAATATACTCACGTTAGT
>JAEEGL014216208.1_pt1 | contig 21902 bp, 13 predicted proteins | sample 9134231 | NCBI WGS metagenome assembly JAEEGL01 (sample SAMN16246548, study PRJNA631951) | gut metagenome | biome: gut microbiome; feature: rumen; material: fiber-attached | host: Bos | place: Iran: Karaj | collected 2018-10 | reverse complement strand
GGGCATTCTCCGGGCGGTGGGCGACTCGAAGCGGCCGCTCTACACGCTGATCGCCTGCTGCGGGCTCAATACGGTGCTGGACGTGCTCTTCGTCGCCGTTCTCCGCATGGGCGTCATGGGCGCCGCCCTCGCCACCGTGATCTGCCAGGCCTTCAGCGCCGTGGTGGTGACATGGATTCTCGCGAAGAAAGCTGAGGGGATGGAGCTCTCCTTGTCAAGGCTCCGCATCATCCCCACGACCCTCGCCCAGATCCTGCGCATCGGACTGCCGACCGCACTGGCGGGCAGCATGTTTTCCATCTCCAACATGATCCTCCAGGTCGCGGTCAACCGGATGGGTATCGACACGGTGGCCGCGTGGACGGCCTACGGAAAGGTGGACTCCCTCTGGTGGATGATCAACCAGGCCTTCTCCACCTCGATCACCACCTTCGTGGGGCAGAATTACGGCGCCGGCCGCCCGGACAGAGTGACGAAGGGCATCCGCGAGGTGCTCGCGATGGAGATCGCGAGCGCGGCCGTCGTGACTACGCTGTTCATTACCTTCGGTTCCCACCTGCTCCGGCTCTTCACCAGCGACAGCACGGTTGTGGATCTCGGAATGCAGCTCGCGAGGCTGCTCACGCCGTTCTACGCGGTCTACGCAATATCGGAGATCACCGGTGCCGCGCTGAGGGCGGAGGGCTATGTTTTCGTCAACACCGTCGCCAACCTGATCGGCGTATGTCTCTACAGGATCATCTGGGTAAAACTGATCTTCCCGCAGGGGACCATGCGGCAGATCATGGCCTGCTACCCGATCAGCTGGACGCTGATCACGATTTTCATCGCCGGCTACTACCTGCTTAAGCAGAAGAGCATATTAGCAAAGATTGAGAGGAGCGGAGAGGAATATGTTTGAATTGAATAAGGAGCGGTTTTACGAGGAGTTTACGGGATTATTGTCCGTGGATTCCACCACCGGGCAGTACCGGGCGATCACGGCTTACCTGAAGGAACGTCTCGCGGAGATCGGGTACAGCTGCAGGGAGATGGTGCAGGGAGGCGTCGTGGTCCCGCTCGGAGGAGAGGGACACCCCATGGTTCTCGCAAGCCACGTGGATGACATCGGGGCGATCGTGCGGCACATAAAGGCCGACGGCACGATAAAGATGGTGAAGGTCGGCGGGCTTCACGGCTATCACGCGGAGAGGGAAAACGTCCGCGTGCACACGTCGGAGGGAAAGGTTTACTCCGGGACAATACAGCGCGCACAGGCATCCGTGCACGTGACCCAGGATGACATCCAGAAGCAGGAGGCGGATTTCGACAAAAACCTGGTCATGGTGCTGGACGAGGACGTGCATTCCGCGGAGGACGTGAGGGCGCTCGGTATCGAGATCGGCGATTTCATCGCGATCGATCCGAGACCGCAGTTCGTAAACGGCTATGTGAAATCCCGCTTTGTTGACGACAAGGCGATGTCAGCCCTGCAGCTGTGCCTCTTAAGGGAGCTTAAGGAGAAGAACATCCCGCTCTCCCGCAAGGTTTACTCGGTCTTCACCATGTATGAGGAGCTCGGGCACGGAATGAACCGCCTTCCGGAGGACGTGGAGGAATTCCTGGCGGTGGACATCGGCTGCATTGGTCCGGAGCAGACCTCGGAGGAGAAGAAGGTCTCCATCTTCTGCATGGACTCCCGCTTCCCCTATCACCAGGGCGTGATCGACGGCCTGGTGGAGGCGGCGAAGGCGTCGGGAGCTGCTTATGTGAAGGACATTTTCACTCCCCACTACGGCTCGGACGGCGACACCGCGGTGATGGCCGGCAACGACATCCGGCACGGGGCAATCGGCCCCGGCACGCTGGCCACCCACGGCTATGAGCGGACGCACATCGATGGGCTGGAGAACACCTACAGGCTCATGGCCGAGTACATCACCGGCGCTCACTACATTTATTAATGCAGCCGGGCGTGCCGCCGGCGCACACAACGCATACGGATCCGCGGATGCCGCAGAGGCAAGCCCGGTCCGGCATTCTTTGTGAAATTAACGATTAAGTTAATCGTTAGCGGAAAAAAACCAGCGAAAATACGGATGTTTTACGAAAAATCCCCGGGTCTGCCAGGCCCCGGGGATTTGTTATTGTCTCAAACTCCCGAAAAACCGGCATTTTCAGCCGGATTGGGAAGGGGATCCGGGCAATGCGGAAGCTGTGCGGAAATCGGAGTCATCAGCCGGGTTAAACGAAAGAGCAGGTATATTTGTATATAATAAATAAAACGTTTCATTTTTGCCTTTGGGCAATCAATCTGCACAAAACAGAAGCGCACAAATTGTACAGAACAGACATAATCACAATAAAGGCCGAAATGGAACTTGCTAATCAATTATTGCGGTGCTAACATCAAATAGCAGGAGTAAAACGATTAACGCCGACTTACCGGCCCATCTCCGGAGGTACCATGAACAGGCTGAATATCAGGACAGAAGAGAGACTCATGGATACGGCACCCAGTCTTTACGGGATATTCCTTGAGGACATCAACAGAGCTGTGGACGGCGGTTTATACCCCGAGCTTCTCCGCAACCGGACCTTCGAGGACTCCGTGATTCCCGCGGACTGCTCGCCGGTCGCCGGCGGGGAGGGAAAGGATCCTTTCTACGCGTTTGTTTCCGACACCGGGTGGCGCGACGAGTTCAACCACGGCGAGGGATTAAGCAAGTGGGTGAGGGAGAACGGCATCCCGGAAACGGATATTCCCGCGTGGTACGCGGAAGGAGCATCCCTTTCCCTGGATTATGAGAAAAAACTGAACCCGCGCCGCCAGGTCTCCTTAAGGGCCGTATTCGGGCGCGGCGGAAAGATAGTAAACACGGGTTTCTGCGGAGTTCCGCAGGAGGCCGGCTCGGAATACTGCTTAAGAGTTTTTGCTGCCGGGAGTTTTGCCCTGGAATTTAGTGTAAGGAGCGGCGACGGCTCGAAGAGGAACCGGATCGGCAGCCTTTCGGGCGATGAGGGAACGCCGGCGGACGGGCTGTGGAGCCTCTGCCCCGGAGAAGCGGATTCCTCCTTCCGCTTCAGCGAGTTTAAGTTCAAAGCAGAAGAGAGTTTTTATGACGGTGTCCTGGAGATTGAGTCTCCGGAGGAGTGCACCGTATCCATCGGCTACATCTCCCTGCTCCCCGAAGAGACCTTCCGGGGGCACGGGTTAAGGAAAGATATCGCAGAGAAGCTCGCCGGACTGCATCCCGGCTTCTTCCGCTTCCCCGGCGGCTGTATCGTCGAGGGCTTCACCAGGCAGACCATCATGACGATGAAGAAGACCGTCGGACCGGTCTGGGAGCGCCCCGGCCATCAGCTCATGTGGCATTACAGGAGCTACAACGCCGTCGGCTTCCACGAGTACCTTCAATTCTGCGAGGACCTGGACATGGAGCCGATCTGGGTCTGCAACTGCGGAATGACCTGCCAGGCCAGAAAAGAGATCTATCTCGAAGGCGCGGAGCAGGACGAGATTCTCGAGGACTGCATGAACGCCATTGAGTACGCCCGGGGCGGAGAGGATACCCGCTGGGGCGCCCTCCGGGCGAAGATGGGGCATCCCGCACCGTTCCGGCTCGGGATCATCGAGATCGGGAACGAGAACTGGGGCCCCGCCTACGAGACGAGGTACCGCCGCTGGTACGACGCCATCAAGGCGAAGTATCCGGACATGGTACTGATCGCCAACTCCCATCTGGAGGAGAAGGGGCTTCCGGCGGAGATCGTCGACGAGCACTACTACGACACCGCGGAGTGGTTCGCCGAGCACACGGAGCTCTTCGATGCGCGCGACAGGCGCGGCCCGAAGCTCTTCCTCGGCGAGACGGCAGTGGTCCGCGGATATACCGCCCAACTCTACGGAGCGGTGGCGGAGGGCGCGTTCTTCACGGGAGTGGAGAAGAACCAGGACATCGTAAAACTGGTGTCCTATGCGCCGCTTCTGGAAAACGTGCATTTCAAGTCCTGGTTCCCGAACCTGATCCGGTTTGACAACCACCGCAGCATGGCGATCCCCAGCTACTACGTCTGGAAGATGTTCGGGGAGCACCGCGGGGATTACGTCGTCGGAACCAGTGTCGATACCGGTGTGATGCCGAGGCCCGTGAAGGGCGTGCTCGCGGTCTGCAGCCGGATCGGCACCAGGATGACCAATCCTCTGTTCAACGGAAAGGTGCTTCCCGTCTCCCATGAAGTGCTCGGCCATTTCTATGGCCCGGGGGATGCGGAGAGAACCGCTTTCTGCACGGTTTCCGCCGCGGATGAGAGGCAGCAGCGCGAGGCGTTGAAGGTTCACCTGCGCGAGCGCTCCGAGAGCCTCCTGATCTTCGGGGAAGAGGAGCCTTCGGCTGGCCGCCTGGAGTTCGATCTGGAGACGAAGGACGGGGAGAGCTATGATTTCGGCTTCTTCCCTTACAGGCTTCCTCCCATCGAGTATATCTCGGACGAGACGGATCCCCCGGCGGAGTGGAACGTCGAGAATGTCCGCTCCTTCCGCTTCAAGGTGACCCCGGAGGGCTCAAGGATCATCGACGAGATGGGAAGCCACCCCGGACATCCCTCGGTGGTTTCCGAGTCGGCGGAGACACTTGGCCCCGCGGGAGTGCACCACATCGTATTCGAGACGGATCTTACGCGGATGAAGATCTCGTCGGACGGACGCGTGCTTCACGATCTTGCGGTCCCGGCCAATCCCGTGATCGCGGCCTGCGCGTCGGTGGGAACCGCGGCATCATCCGGGGGCGGCGAGGAGCTTGTGATCAAGCTTGTAAACCTCTCCGACCGGGAGGAGGATACGGAGATCACCCTCGACTGCGAAGTGGAAGAGGATTACAGCGTGATCACGGTCACCGGGGAGCGCGGGGACAGGAATACCCTCGATGAGCCGGAGAGAATCCGGGATATCCGGAGAGAATGCACCGGCGCGGCCCGAAGTTTTGTCTTCCGTGCCTGCCCCAGATCCGCGAATGTGCTCCTGCTGAAAAAGAAAGTGTGAGTCAGGACCCGGTACGGGAACCGTTTTCCCGGCCGGAGAAGGTATGCTTAACGTCTGACCGGAGGTGGAACAGCGATGAAATCCATTCTTGAAAACCCGAAAAAGCGGCGGGCGATGAGGGAATTCCTCTATGTGCTCCCGTTCCTGGTGCTGGTTTTCCTCTTCTCGTACTATCCGCTGTACGGCTGGTTCTATGCCTTCTTTGACTACAGGCCGCCGTATCCGCTGGAGATGAAGAACTTCGTCGGACTCAAGTGGTTTTTGTCCATGATGGAGAACTCCGTCAAGCGGCGCCAGGTGTTCAACGTGCTGCGCAATACCTTCGCGACCAGCGGATTAAACCTGATTTTCTCCTGGTTCCCGATGATGTTTGCGGTGTTTCTCAACGAGATTAACTGCAAGCCCTTCAAGAAGGTAGTCCAGACCGTCACGACGCTGCCCAACTTCATCAGCTGGGTCCTGGTGTATTCCATTGCCTACTGCGTCTTAAACAGCACCGGCGTGGTGAACCAGGTGCTCATCGGCCTGGGGATCACTTCCGAGCCGATCCTCTTCCTGCAGTCCTCGAAGCACATCTGGTTCAAGATGTGGCTGTGGAACACCTGGAAGAACGCCGGATGGGCCGCAATCATGTACATCGCCGCCATCACGGGCATCGACGAGCAGATGATCGAGGCGGCCAAGGTGGACGGCGCGACGAGGATGCAGGTGATCCGCTACATCACCATCCCCAGCATTCTGCCGACCTACTTCGTCCTGGTGATGCTGCAGATCGCGAACTTCCTCTCCAACGGAATGGAGCAGTTCTTCGTCTTCCAGAACTCCTTCAACAAGGAGACCATCCAGGTGCTCGACCTTTATGTCTATAACCTGGCGATGGGCAACGGAGGCTATTCGCTGTCGACGGCAATCAGCATGCTGAAGAGCGTGGTCTCCGTCATTCTGCTGGTAGTTACCAACACACTTTCCAAGCGCATCCGCGGCGAGGGATTCATCTGATCCCTGAAGAGGCGCAGCCCTTGACCGGCACGGAGGCATGAGCGATATGAAGCAGAACGAGAAAAACGAACCGATGGCGTCGAAGAAGGTCAAATACAAGAGAAGCGCGGGCGACATCCTTATGAGCGTGATCCTGTATCTGGTCTACGCGTTCTTTGCGTTTGTCTGCGCATACCCGTTTTACTATATCTTCATCAATACCATAAGCAGCAACGACTTAAGCCAGCGCGGCAAGGTGCTGTTCTGGCCTAAGGAGGTACATTTTACCAACTACGCCCAGGTGATCAAGATCTCGGGCATCGCGGATGCCCTTAAGATCTCTGTCTCCAGAACCCTGCTCGGCACGGCGCTCACCGTGATTGTTGCGGCGTTCCTGGGCTTCATGTTTACCCGGGAGACGCTCTGGAAGCGCAAGGTGTGGTACCGGATGGTCACGGCCACCATGTACTTCAATGCCGGCATTATCCCCTGGTTCATCACCATGAAGAACCTGGGGCTTACCAACAACTTCTGGGCATATGTGCTTCCTCTGGCTGTGCAGCCCTTCTACATCATTCTCTGCAAGACCTTCGTGGAGGCAGTGCCGAAGGAACTTCAGGACGCGGCGGAGATCGACGGCGCGGGAACACTGACTATCTTCTTCCGCATCATGCTCCCGATTATCAAGCCGATTCTCGCGACGATCGCGATATTCGCGGCGGTGAACCAGTGGAACGCCTTCCAGGATACTCTGCTCCTGGTCACGGACAGCAAGCTCTACACCCTGCAGTTCCTGCTGTACCAGTACATCAATCAGGCCAGCTCCCTGAAGTCTCTGGTCAACAGCGCGACGAGCTCCGCCCAGATGATGAACAGCCTCGCGCACGCACAGACCGCAACCTCCATCCGGATGACTGTTACCATTGTCGTCGTAATCCCGATCATCTGCGTATACCCGTTCTTCCAGCAGTACTTCACGAAGGGCATCATGATCGGAGCAGTCAAAGGTTGATCATAAGGAGGGACCCGCGAAGCGGGAGGATTCCTTATGATGCCACCCGGCGAGGGCTGATCACAGGTAATTCTCTGCCAAGGAGTATCTCCGCGGCAGGCGCAACTATACATTTTCCTAACGAAAGGGAGGGAAACATGAAGAAATCAAAGGCATTAGCAATGCTGCTGTCGGCATCCATGCTTACGGGCGTGCTGGCAGGCTGCGCTGCTTCCGCGCCGGCACCCGCAGCGGCGCCCGCTGAGGCAGCACCTGCCGCAGAGACCGCGGAAGCTTCTGCCGAAGCACCCGCTTCCGGCGACACGATCAAGCTTGAGTTTTTCGATGTCGCTGCAAACTATCAGGGTGATCAGGTCGGCTGGTTCGCAAAGGTCTTAAAGGACGAGCTGAACATCGAGATCAACATCATTGCCCCGCAGGTGGCCGGTGACGCGGTCTATCAGACACGCGCCAGCACGGGCGATCTCGGCGACGTCCTGATCCTCGAGAAGGAGCAGTGGAAAGACTGCGTGGCCAACGGCCTCGTGAAGGACATCAGCGCTGATATCGCCAGCATGGAGTACATCGCCCCGTTCGGCGAGCAGATCGAGCTGCTTAACCAGGCAATCGAAGGCAACGACGGCGGAGTCTACGGTATCCCCGCACAGATCACCGATACGTCGCCTACCTCCTACTCCCAGGATACCATCTACTCCTCTCCTCAGCTCCGCTGGGATCTCTACAACGAGATCGGCGCTCCGGAGATCAAGGATCTTGAGGGCCTGCTGGATGTCCTGCAGGAGATGAAGGAGAAGTTCCCCACCAATGAGGCGGGAGATCCCTGCTATCCGTTCTCTCTGTGGCCTGACTGGGACGGCGGCGACGGCATGATGGGTATCGCCAACGTCGTTCAGCTGACCACCTGGTACAACCAGAAGATCAAGGAGTCCGTCATCCTTCAGCCCGACGGAACCTTCCTTCCTCTGACCGACAGGGAAGCGGGCTACTACCGCATCCTTCAGTTCCTCAATCACGGTTTCCAGCGCGGTCTGGTCGATCCTGATTCCGGAACCCAGGACTGGAACGCGGCATGCGCGAAGATGAGCGCCGGCCAGGTTTACCTCTTCTGGTACAGCTGGCAGCCCGGCTTCTGGAACAGCATTGACCGCTTAAAGAACGGCACCGCGATGCAGTTCATTCCGGTTCAGGATCAGTCCTATTATGCGGACGGCGACAGCTACTTCGGCACCGGCAGAGTTTTCGCGGTCGGTTCCCAGGTTACTGACGAAGAGTATGCGAAGATCCTTGAGTTCCTTAACTGGTATGCTAGCCCCAGAGGACTTACCTTCGAGCACGACGGTATTGAAGGCTTCAACTATGTCGTGAACGACGACGGCACCTACACCCGCATCAACGACAACGCTCTGATGGACAACCTTCCGGTTCCCGAGGAGTACGGCGGCGGCGGTTACAACGACGGCAACAACGCCATCAACCAGTGGCTGCTTGAGGCCATCAACGTCAACCCGAACACCGGCGAGCCTTACAGCTCCACCTACTGGGCAAGCTACAAGGCCGAGACCATGACCGACATGAAGAAGGCATGGCAGGAAATGTTCGACGCTGAGGATCAGGTGGATTATCTGAAGAAGAACGACATGCTGGCGGTCAGCCCTAACGTGTCCGTTGCTCTTCCGAGCGATTCCAACGACATCCTCGTCATCCGCAACCAGTGCGGCGAGACCCTCAACGACTACAGCTGGCGTATGATCTTCGCGGCTGATGACGCGGAGTTCGATGCAATGTGGGATGAGATGACCGATCAGCTCAACGGCCTTGGCATGGAGCAGCTCTACGAGAACGATATTGCGAAGTATCAGATCGAGCTGGATGCCAAGAACGCTGCGATGGGTGAATAATCCATAACCTGCGCTGCACATTTCATAGCACGTAAATAGAGCCCGGGGGCACCGTTCGCGGTGCCCCCTTTTGAAGTGTGAAAACTATCGCGGGACGCGGGAAAACTTCCGCGCGCCGCACACGTACATCTAAGTATTCGGGAGGTAATATGCAGAACATTTTTCTGCCGGATGAGGTCTCCGGACTTCTTCCGGACGGCACAAAGTTTTCCTTCTGGGAAAAAGAGACGGTGTACACGAAGGAGCTTCATGTATCGGCATCAGCCGCGGAGGATGGCGCCGACGGCAGCGCGGAGCATCCGTTCCGCCGCATACAGCAGGCGGCGGATATCGCGGAACCTGGGACAAAGATCCTTATCCACGGCGGCGTCTACAGGGAGTGCGTACGCCCCGCGAAGGGCGGCACCGACCCGGAGCACATGATCTCCTATGAGGCCTTCGGCGACGGCGAGGCGGTGATCAAGGCGTCCGAGAAGGTGACGGATTTCTTCCCCAGCGAGGGCTGGAATCTGGCCGCGCGGCCGGGCGGAGAGGTGAACCCGGACATCAGGATCTGGGGGCACAGCCTCGATCCCGACATGTTCCGCGGCTACAATCCCTTCTGCTGTGTGAACATCCTTCACGACCGTCTTTTCATCGAGTACGACAAGACGGACATGACGACATATCTGAACCGCCGCGGAATGGTATTCTGCGACGGGAAGCCCCTGACCCAGGTCCCCCTCTACCGCCACATGTCGGAAACGGAGGGCAGCTACTGGGTCGAGGCCAACGGGCAGACGGTCCACTTCAGGCTCCCCGGGGACGCGGATCCCGCGGATCACGACATCGAGATCACCGTGAGAGAGCAGTGCTTTGCTCCGAATAAGCCCTTCCTTTCCTATATCCGCGTAAAAGGCCTTACCTGCGCCCATGCGGCGACGGGCGCGCCGGTTCCGCAGCGCGGCGCGATATCCGCCTTCCGTGGCCACCACTGGGTCATCGAGGACTGCACCGTCGACTGGTCCAACGCCGTCGGAATCGACGTCGGCAATGAGTGCTGGCATCACACCCATTATCCGGGGGAGACCATCGGCTTCTCCGTCATCCGCCGCTGTGTGATAAAGGACTGCGGCGTCTGCGGCATCGCGGGACTCTTTGCGCAGGAGCTCCTGGTGGAGGATAATCTAATCGAGGGCACCGGCTGGCAGAAGATGGAGCTCTCCTGGGAGGCCGGCGGCATGAAGCTGCACAACAGCATTAACGGCCTCTTCCGCAGGAACATCTTCCGGAATACCTTCCGGGCGGACCACATCTGGCTCGACTGCGGCAACGAGAACAACCGCATCACCTGCAACCTCTTCCTGGACGGCATAGAGCAGAGGGAGGCCATCTTCATTGAGTGCACCAGAGAGGGCGTGAACCTCATCGACCACAACATCTTCTGGAACATCGAGGGCCGCTTTGACCCGGCGAAGATCCCGGCCGAGCCCGGATCCTCGGGCTGGTACAAGCTGGTGGAGAACGACGTGGTGAACGGCTACGCCGTCTACGGCGAAGGCACGGACCACCTGCGCGTCGCCTTCAACCTCATCGGCAAGGTGAGAGGCTCGGGCTACTACTCCAAGCCCGTCGGCTTCCGCACGGGCGGTATGGACCGCGGCGGCACCTCGAGGGACGCGGTGATCGCAGGCAACATGTTCTATGCGTGCGAGCAGGCGGCCATTACCTTCCCGACCAGGGACAACCGCGCGGAGGGCAACTTCTACGTGAAGGAGACCGGAGGCTACTTAAGGGTCATGTATCCTGCGCCCGAGGTGTGCCTGCATCTTCCCGCGTGGCAGGAGTTCGAGGGTTTCGATCTTAAAGGCCAGGAGGGCTGGTTTGACGTCTCGGTGGATACCGATGCCCTGACGCTGACTTTCCTTGAGGGACGGACATCGCCGCCGATGCTGTTCGGAAGAGGAAACAGGAAGTTCGTAAAGAGCGCGGAGAAGGCGGCACCGGTTTCCGTGCAGGAGATCTCGGGGATCCTCGGAGTGGATCCAAAGGTCTTTGGTTATGACGCGGCCGGCGATGATGCTGTGCTGCCCGGAGCGGCCCGCGAGGCTGTCCCCGGAGCCGCGGTGGGCATAGATCCCCGTTGCAGGTAACAATGCCGTCACCAGGCGGACAAGGTGCCGGTTCCTGGCATGGCCCGCCGGGGCCGGCACGATAAGCCTGCGGAACCGCCGCCGGGCGGTTCCGCAGGGAAGTTAGCAAGGAGGAAGCATATGATTCGAGAGGTCATGACCAGTCTTGGCGCAGTGCGGGGCATCCCGGCAGCGGATCCCAGGATTACGGCGTTTAAGGGAATACCGTTCGCAGCCCCGCCCGTCGGTGAGCGGCGCTTTAAGGCGCCGGAGCCCGCACAGGCGTGGGAGGGTGTGCGCGACTGCGCGAGGTTTGCGCCGATCGCGATGCAGGAGGTCCCCGGGCTGGGGAATGACATCTACTGCCGGGAGTGGCACGTGGATCCCGAGACGCCCATGGGAGAGGACTGCCTGTACCTGAATGTCTGGACCAGCGCGAAGTCCGGGGAGGACCGTCTTCCGGTGCTGGTGTGGTTTTTCGGCGGCGGCCTGCAGTGCGGCTATCCCTCCGAGATGGAGTTCGACGGAGAGAGGCTCGCCCGCCGCGGCATTGTCGTGGTCAGCGTCAATTACCGCGTCGGTGTATTCGGGTTCCTCTGCCATGAGGAATTAAGCCGCGAGAATCCCATGTCCCGCGGCAATATGGGCAGCAGGGACCAGCAGATGGGCCTGCTCTGGGTCCGCGACAACATCGCGGCCTTCGGCGGCGATCCGGACAGGGTCACCATCGCGGGGCAGTCCGCGGGCGGCGGGTCCGTGCTCACCCAGATGGTCTGCCCGGAGAACAAAGGGCTGTTCCGCGGCGCAGTCATCATGAGCGCCTTCATCCGCTCGCCCTACCAGGCGCCGGAGACGGCCAGCTTCGTCGCTCCGCGCTCCATGAAGGAGGCGGAGGCCATCGGTGCGGACTTCTTCCGCTTCCTCGGGGTAAATTCCCTCGCGGAGGCAAGGGAGCTTCCGGCGACGGAGATCCAGGAAAGCTACAACCAGTTCGTGAAGAGCCATCCCATCATGCTTAACGTTGTGGACGGGCGTTTCCAGCCCGGTGATCCGATAAAACTCATGGCGGCGGGCAGGGCGATGGACATCCCGGTGATCGCCGGAAACACCGACAGCGAGTTTCCCGACATGCTGCCCGAGCCCGCGGAGAAGGCGGCGGCAGAGATCTTTGGGGACGAGGCGGAAGCTTTTCTCGCCTTTCCGGAGGCCCATGCGGAGGCGGAGTACAGGGGAGCGCACGGCTATGCGCCGGTGAGCGGGATCGAGTTCACGGCCAAGTACGCCTTCCTCGGCGCGGACCGCGCAGGATCAGGCGCTCCGCACTACTACTACCGCTTCATGCCCGATATCCCCGGCTGGGACGACCCGAAGACCTTCCACTCCAGCGACCTCTGGTTCTGGTTCGAGACGCTCGCCAAGTGCTGGAGGCCCTTCGTGGGCAGGCACTATGACCTGGCCAGGATGATGGCAAACTACTTCGCCAATTTCGTGAAGACCGGCGATCCCAACGGGAACGACGCGGATGGCACTCCCATGCCGGAATGGGAGCCCTATGCGGAGAACTGCCGCGCGGAGATGAACTTCACCGGGGACGGCCCCTGTGTGTCTAAGGAGAAGGAATTCATGAGATTCCTCGTGAGGACCGGCAGCAGGAGGCTGAGTTTTCCCCAGCTGCGCGAGCCCCTCTGGAGGACGGGAACCATGGTAAAGGAGACAGGAACCGCCCTTGAGGGAGAGGACATCCCGCTTCTCTTCAGCCCGGAGGAAGTGATCCGGGTGGAGAGCTACGACGGCAGTGTGCGCTATGAGGAAGGAGAGGATTACGTGCTCCGGGACGGCGCCCTGCATGTCCTGCGCGACGGGAAGATACCGGAGATCACCTGGGGCGAGCTCGTTTTTGCTTCGAAAGAGGAGGCGGAGAGAGAGGCCGCCGCGCTGCCTTATCCCTGGGATCCCGGCATTGTTCCCGTGACGACGGGAGGATTTCTGTCCCTTCGCTACATCGGCCACCCGGACCGTCTCACCCGCGCGACGCTCCTTGTGACCTACCGCACGGCGGAATCCTGGAGCGGGCCGGTTCCGGAGCCTGCCCTGGATTTCCTTCCGGAGCTTAAGGCGAAGGTCGCCCGGGGAGAGACCGTGAAGATTGCGATCTACGGCGACAGCATCACCTGCGGCTTCGACGCGAGCGGCATGTACGGGCAAAGACCCTGGACGCCGGTCCTCGAGGAGCAGCTCGCGCAGTCCCTGCGTGAGAACTGGAAAACTGCGGTCTTCGTCCGCAACGTGTCCTTCGGCGGAATGAATACGGACTGGGCGGTGGAGAATGCCGCGGAGAGCTTCGCCCGCGCAGGCTATGGGAAGGATGCCGCAAGACCGGATCTCGTGATTCTCGGCTACGGGATGAACGACCGCTGCCCCGGACCGGAGTACGAGGAGAAAACAAGGCGGCTCATCGGAGCGGTGAGGGAGATTCTTCCCGGCCAGGAGCTTATGCTTGTCGCGACGTCCCTTCCGAATTCCCTTGCGGCAACGCCTCCGGAGCACTTCGCCGCGCACCAGGACGAGTACGCGGAATCCCTTGCCAACATCGCTGCGGACACCGCGGGAACGGTCGTCGCCGATGTGCAGGGAGTGCAGAAGTACCTGATGAAGAGGAAGCGCTATATTGATCTTACCGGCAACTGGCTGAATCATCCCAACGACTATCTGGTCCGCGTTCAGGCCCAGGTGATGGCAGCCGTGCTTTCCGGGGAAAACTGATTTTTCCGGATGTTCATTTGCCGCCCGCTTCGATACAATGATTTCAGAAAGTTCAGCCAGTGCCGCTGCGGCAATTCAAGGAGGTTAAGACTATCATGGCAATTAAGATGAGGGGAGCGATTCTCCCCGGAAACAGCACTGTGGAACTGAAGGATTTTGAAGTCCCGACCCCGGGATACGGCCAGGTTCTGGTAAAAACGCGCGCGACGACAATCTGCGGCTCCGACATCCGCTGCATCTACCGCGAGCATCTCGGCAAGGGACCGGAGGGCTACACCCCCGGAATGGTGGCAGGACACGAGCCCTGCGGCCAGATCGTCGAGTGCGGACCCGGCATGCGGCGCTTCAAGGAAGGCGACAGGGTCATTGTCTACCACATTTCCGGCTGCGGCGTCTGCTATGACTGCCGCAAGGGCAATTACATCTCCTGCAAGAGCCCTCTCCGCGCGGCCTACGGATGGCAGAGAAACGGCGGAATGGCGCCCTACATCCTCTGCGACGAGAAGGATCTCATCGAGCTTCCGGACGAGCTGACCTACAAGGACGGTGCCCAGGTGGCCTGCGGCTTCGGCACAGCCTATGAGGCGCTGGAGAAGATCGGCATCAGCGGAAACGACGCGGTGCTGGTCGTGGGTCTCGGGCCGGTCGGCCTTGCGACGCTCATGCTTGCGAAGGCGATGGGCGCGGACAAGCTCATCGGCGTGGAGATGAACGACTACCGCATTGAGCTCGCGAAGGAGAAGGGCCTTGTGGACTATGTCTTCAAGCCCAGCGATCATGTCCTTGACGATATTCTCTCCGTGACCGGCGGCCACGGCTGCGAGAAGGCCATCGACTGCAGCGCGGCGGATGCCGGAAGGCAGACGGCGGTGCGCGGCACCCGCGACTACGGCAAGATCGCCTTCGTCGGCGAGGGTCATTCCGTGACGCTGGAGCCCAGCCCGGATCTCATGCATCCTACCAAAACGATCTACGGCTCCTGGGTGACCTCCCTCTGGAAGATGGAGGACCTGGTGGAGCACCTCGTGCGCTGGAATATCCACCCTGAGGATCTTGTGACCCACGAGTTCGGCATCGAGCAGGCCGGAGAAGCCTATGCACTGATGGCCGGCGGCAACTGCGGCAAGGTCGCGGTGGTTTTCCCGGAGTAATTGTTCGAAAGCGCACCTCCGGCGTCTCTTACCATACGGCCGCCGGCAAGAGTCATGTGCCGGCGGCCGTCATGCTTTTCCCCAGTATGCCGGATGAGACTGCACGGATCCGTGTTTTGCTCTGACGGGAAGGAGTACGGCATGAAACGAATAAGGACAGCTCTTATCATCATGGTGCTCAGCGCCTTCACGCTTTCCGGGTGCGGGATCGGACCGGAGGAAATGATCGGACCGCGGACGGAGAGTGCCTGGAATAAGTGGGAAGAGGATCAGAAGACCCTGGTCGAAACCTGGGGAGAGACGGAGATCTATGCCTACATCACAGCGATCATGGACGACATGTATCAGGTGAATGCCGGTGTGGTTTTCGGCGACGGTTTTTCCCTGGAGGAGGAGACCCCGGAAGCGGCTGCCTTCCGGAAGCTCTGCAGTGACATGAACCTGGGAGACGGGATCACGCCGGAGGCGTTCCTGGAATGGCTGGATGATTCCATGATGCGCTATGCGGTCGGCGGGCCGTGCGAGCTGGACAGCATAACGGAGCGGAAGGAAGAAGACGGGGGAGGGTACGACGTCAGGCTCGTGTACTATGCAGGCGCCGATTCCCTGATGGCACTCAGTCTCCCGGTCACGACGGATGCGGACGGGCAGTTTACCCTGATCGAACTGGTCTCTGAAGAATAAGGGGGATTTGTATGAGCTATGCTTCTATGGTGCCTGTGCGCAGGCTTTACGACGGCACGGAGATTCCGGCCATCGGCATCGGGACCTTCGGATCCGACAAATACGGTGCCGAGGCCATTTCCAATGCCGTGTACGGTGCAGTGAGGGCGGGATACCGCCTGATCGACTGCGCGGCGGTCTACATGAACGAGAAGGAGATCGGCGAGGTGCTTGGACGCCTCATGGCGGAGGGAACGGTAAAGAGGGAGGAGCTCTTTATTACTTCTAAGGTCTGGAATGACCGCCACCGGGAGGTGGAAGCCTCATGCCGGAAGAGCCTGGAGGATCTGGGGCTGGATTATGTGGACCTCTATTTCGTTCACTGGCCTTTCCCGAACTACCACGCGCCGGGCTGCGACGGGGATTCCCGCAATCCCGACTCCCGGCCCTTCTCTGTGGAGGAGTTCATGGATACATGGCGGCAGTGCGAGACGCTGGTGGACAAAGGACTCGCGCGCCACATCGCCATGTCCAACATGACCGTCTCCAAGCTGGAGGCGGTTCTCCCACTGTGCAGGATTAAGCCCGCGGCGATCGAGATGGAGCTCCACCCTTCCTTCCAGCAGCAGGAGCTGTACGATTACGTGACTGCGAGAGAGATTCTTCCGATCGGCTTCTGCCCGATCGGTTCACCCTCCAGACCGGAGCGCGACCGCACGCCGGAGGATGTGGCGGACACGGAGCTTCCCGGCGTAGCCGCTGCGGCGGCGGCCCACGGCGACCACCCGGCGGTGACCTGCCTCAAGTGGGCGGTGCAGCGCGGGCAGGTGCCGATTCCGTTCTCGGTGAAGGAGCCGCAGTATGTGGCGAACCTGAAGGCTTCCTTTGAAGACCCGCTGACGGAGGAGGAGATGAAGGCGATCGCGGCCGATGAGAGGAACTGCCGCCTGGTGAAGGGGCAGGTCTTCCTGTGGCCGGGCGCGGAGGACTGGCAGGAGCTCTGGAAGTGATCCGCTTCGCCGAAGGCGCGCGACGAAACCAAGGAGGTAAGTATGGAAAAGAACTATGTCGTTCATGAAGGGGACAGGATCCCCTTCCGCAACGAGGTGGATTTCTGTGTGGGCACAGGCCGCATCGGGCTTGCGCTGCAGAAGGAGTACCAGGAGCAGCTGGCCCTGGTGCAGAAGGAGATCGGCTTCTCCCACATCCGCGGGCACGGCCTGTTCTCCGATGACATGGCGATCTATCAGGAGTACACCGATGAGAACGGCGTGAAGCACCCGGAGTACAATTTCACCTATCTTGACCTGGTGATGGACAGCTACAAGGCAGTGGGCATACGGCCCTTCCTGGAGCTGGGATTCATGCCGGAGAAGCTTGCTTCGGGGACCCAGACGATCTTCTACTGGAAGGGAAACACCACACCGCCGAAGGAGTACGCCGCCTGGTGCGATCTGGTCAAAGCGACACTCTCGCATCTCATCGCCCGCTACGGGGCCGAGGCAGCCGAGTGGCCCATCGAGGTCTGGAACGAGCCGAACCTCCCGGGCTTCTGGGAGCACGCGGATATGCAGGAGTATTTCCGCCTGTATAAGGCTACAGCGTGTGCGGTCAAGGAAGTCTGCCCGGACTGGAAGGTCGGCGGCCCTGCGATCTGCGGCGTTGATGACGTCAACTGGATGAAGAGTTTTCTCTCCTTCTGCGAGGAGAGCGGCGCGCCGATCGACTTCGTGACGCGACATCATTACACCACGGAGCTGCCCGTACGCGGCGGACACTACGGCTATGTCCGCCTGCACGACCCGGTCGAGAGCCTTAAGGTGCTGGATGTCACACGGGAGATCGTGGACAGTTATGAGCGGTTTAAGGGGATGGACATCCATATCACGGAGTTCAATACCTCGTATATTCCCAATGCGCCGATCCACGATACCAACCAGAATGCAGCCTATGTCGCGTACCTGCTCTCGAGGCTGGGAGAGGCGAACATGTCGTACTCCTACTGGACCTTCGGAGATATCTTTGAGGAGCAGGGCGTGCCCTTCACTCCGTTCCACGGCGGCTTCGGCCTTGTGGCCAACGGCGGGATCCCGAAGCCGACCTTCTGGAGCTTCCGCTTCTTCAAGGACCTGAAGCGGTTCGGCGGCGGCTGCGTGCTGAAGACAAGGGAGTGCGTGGTACAGGAAAGAAGCGGCGGGGAGTACGCCGGCATTGCGTGGAAGGACGGACGCTCCCGCACAGGGGAGGATCTGGAGCTTACGATCGAGCTTCCGGCGGAGGCCTCCGGGCAGTACACGCTCGTGACCGAGACGGTGGACGAGGAGACCTGCAATCCCCTGAAAATCTGGCATGACCTCGGGGAGCCGGCGAATCCGGGCGAGGAGGAGCGGCGGCTCATTCTGAGCGGCGCGCATCCTGTTACGCGCACAGGGAAGCTGGTGTGCGGACCGGATGGAAAGCTTGTCCTGAACCTTACGGTGAAGGAATTCGGCGTGGTTCTCTTTAAGCTGATCCCTCTTAAGGGAGTTAGCGACCGGGGATACGACTACGACAGAGTCATGAACAGGGAGGCCTGATCTTAGGCCGCGCCTGACCAGGAAGTCATTTGCGCTTCAGCGCAGAGTAAGCCGCAAGCGGCGGTTCCCGCGAGGGAACCGCCGTTCGGCATCGGAAGATAAAGACAGGAGAGATCGGATGATCACGTTAGAGCACATCGATGAAGTGGTTTCGCGCGGCCCCTACGCCGCGGACTGGGATTCGCTCTGCACCCATACGGTGCCGGAGTGGTTTAAGGATGCCAAATTCGGCATTTTCATCCACTGGGGCGTGTACAGCGTTCCGGCGTACAACAACGAGTGGTACCCCAGGAACATGTACATCCAGGGAAGCCCGGAGTTCGAGCATCATGTCAAAACTTACGGGCCCCACAAGGACTTCGGGTACAAGGATTTTATCCCGCTCTTTAAGGCAGAGAAATTCAGCCCGGAGGCATGGGCGGAGCTCTTTAAGGAAGCCGGGGCGAAGTACGTGGTTCCGGTGGCGGAGCACCATGACGGCTTTCAGATGTATAAGAGCGAGCTCTCGCATTACAACGCGGCGGAGATGGGACCGATGCGGGACACCACCGGTGAGCTGCACGCGGCGGTGAGGGAGAACGGGATGTCCGCGGGCGTCTCCTCCCACAGGGCGGAGCACTGGTTTTTCCTGAGCCACGGAAAACAGTTCGACAGCGACATCAGGGAACCCCTGAAGAAGGGCGATCTTTACTGGCCGTCCATGCCGGAGGGGAATCACCAGGACCGGAAATCCGAGCCCGCGCCGTCGAAGGAGTATCTTGACGACTGGCTGCTCAGGACGTGCGAGCTTATTGAAAACTATCACCCGAGGCTGCTTTATTTCGACTGGTGGATACAGCACAATGCCTTCAAGCCCTATCTGAAAAGGCTCGCCGCCTTCTACTACAACAGCGCCGCGGCCTGGGGCGACGAGGTCGTGCTCTGCTACAAGCATGACGCCTTCGTCTTCGGGTCGGCGCTGGTGGATATCGAGCGCGGGCAGTGCGCGGATGTGAAGCCCTACGCCTGGCAGACCGATACTGCGGTGGCACTGAATTCCTGGTGCTACACGGAGAGCAGGAGGCAGCAGCTTCCGGACGGCAGCTGGCAGGACGTGAAGGGCAACCGGTACCGCCCCGCGGAGGATATCGTGAGGGATCTTGTCGATATCGTCAGCAAAAACGGCAATCTTCTCCTTAATATCGGACCGAAGGCGGACGGGACGATCCCGGAGGAGGATGCGTCCATCCTTAGAGCGATCGGAGCCTGGCTCTCGGCAAACGGGGAAGCCGTCTACGGCACCCGTCCCTGGCGTTATTTCGGGGAGGGACCGACAGAGGTGAAGGACGGCTTCTTCACCGACGGGGTACCGAAGAATTTCACTTCGGCGGATATCCGGTACACGCAGAAGGGCACCGCGGTTTACGCCATCGCGATGAAACCCTCGCCCGACGGAGTGTACAGGCTGGAGCGGTTTGCGGACAGCGAGGCACCGGGATTCAACAGCAATGTTCTGCGTGTTGAAGCACTTGGGGAAAACGCGCCGGCCCTGACCTGGGAGAGGGATGCCGGTGCGCTGACCATCCGCACCGCACCCGGTTCGGGAGACATGCCGGCGGCATTCCGGATTACGGTGGAGTAACCGGACCTGGCTGATTCAAATGAATACAGGGCGTGTGAAAAAGGAGAAATCGTTTTTCACACGCCCTGTATTTACGTCAGGACTTTATTATCCGCGCGGTATCTGGCTGTCCGGCGGGTCCGCCTGTTATTCCATGCCGGCGATGGAATCGCGGAGAATGGATATGGCATAGGCGCAGGCCTTCTCCACCGTTCCCTCCTCGAAGGGAACCATCAGCCCGGCGTGCCTTAACGTCTCGAGATAGCTCATGGAGCTTCCGCATCTGCAGAGCTTCAGATAATCCGCCCAGGCGCCCTCGTGGTCCCGGGCGTCTCTTGTTTTGAACTCCATCGCGCCCATGGTGGTCAGGGTGTAGTTGATGTAGTAGAAGGGGTAGAGGAAGATGTGCAGCTTGTGGTACCAGTAGCCGCCGCGCCCGAAGAATTCCTGGTCGGGATCATACTTCCTCCAGGGCATGTATTTCTCCTCCAGCTTGTGCCACTCATAGGTGCGCTCCTTTGCGGACAGCTCCGGGTGCGCGTAGCAGATGTGCTGGAACTCATCCACCGCCACGCCGAAGGGCACGAAGGTGATGGCCTCCTGGAGATGCTGGAAGCGGTATTTATCCGCGTCGTCCCCGAAGAAGCGCTCCGCGTAAGGGTACGCGAACTGCTCCATGGCCATGGAGTGGATCTCCGCGATATCCGTGGTCCAGTCGCAGAGATCAAAAACCGGCTGGCTTCTCATGGACATGTAGCCGGCAAAGGCGTGGCCAAGCTCATGGGAGAGAACCTCCATGTCAAAGATGGTGCCGTTGAAGCAGGAGAATACGAAGGGCGCCTTAAGGGACGGCAGGAAGGTCATGTAGCCGGTGGAGGCCTTTCCGGGCTTGTTCTTTAAGTCCATCAGCTCGTGATCGATCATGAAATCGATGAACTCCCCGGTCTCGGGACTGATATCGTGATACATGCTTTGGGCGTTCCGGATCATGAAATCGTCGTCCCCGGCCGGGTGCGCGTTGCCGTCCGGGAAGACGCGCTTCTCGTCGTAAGCCATGACATGAGCAAGGCCAAGCCGCCTCGCCTGCGCCTCATAGAGCTCGCTGCAGAAGGGAACCAGCTCCTTCAGCACCTGGGCGCGGAAGGAGGCGACCTCCTCCTGCCCGTAGTCCGTGCGGCCCTGCTGCATGTATCCCAGCGGGATGAAGCTGTCGAAGCCGAGGTTTCTGCCCATCTCGGTGCGGATTTTTATCAGCTCGTCCCAGATCTCCTCCAGGCGGGGCTCATTGTCCGCGTAGAACTTCTCATAAGCCCTGTAGGCCGCTCTTCTCTTCTCCCTGTCCTCATCCTCGAAATGCTTCTGGATTCCGTAGAGGTTTAAGGTCTCGCCCTCGAAGGGGATCTCCGCCCCGGCCATCATGTTCTCGTATTCCGTGCAGAGTTTTGACTCGCGCTGCATGAGCGGGATGTTGGCCTCGGTGAAGCTCTTCTTTGCAAGCTCCGCCTTCACGAAGATCTGTTTCCCGTACACCGTCTCGACGTCGGGGCGGAACGGGCTCTCCGCTACCGCGTCCTGGAACGCGATCTGGGCGGGATTCATCGTCGGGAGCTGTTCCATGATATACTCATATTCCGCCTGGTAAAACTCGTCCTTTGTGTTGAGCGTGTGGCGGACGGAGCAGATGGTTACCATGGTCATGAACTCTGAGGAAGCCGCGTCCAGGTCAGTGATGGCGGAAAGGACGTCCGCGGCGGACGCCGCACTCCTCACCTTGTCCGTGAACCCGGTGATTGTCTGTACTGCCGCCGCGACATCCGGGCGGGTGTACTCCAGTGTGCTGAATTTCCAGTCGTTTGTCATTGCAATACCTCGCAGGAGGCAAAAACCGCGGATGCGGTTCTGCCGAAAGTGATTTTGCCAGATGCGGAACATGCTGTTTCCGCTTTTTGGCGGAACTTTGAAATGAAAGCTTAGAATAGTATAATCACAAGCATATGAAAATCTCAATCTTAACCATAATGCCGGAGCTTTTTCAGAGCTTCCTCGGCTCTCCGGTGATCCGGAGGGCCGTGGACAAGGGGGCTGTGAATATCCGGCTCATCGATATCCGGGATTACGCCGGAGGAAGCT
>JAEEGL013985278.1_pt1 | contig 21902 bp, 18 predicted proteins | sample 9134231 | NCBI WGS metagenome assembly JAEEGL01 (sample SAMN16246548, study PRJNA631951) | gut metagenome | biome: gut microbiome; feature: rumen; material: fiber-attached | host: Bos | place: Iran: Karaj | collected 2018-10 | reverse complement strand
GATTGACTACAACCTCAACTTCACCTTCAATAAGGCTCAGAAGCGTGAGGTACGCGCCGGACTCAGCAACACGTTTGGATTTGGCGGTCACAACGCCTGCGTAGTATTCAAAAAGTACACAGCATAGCACTGTGGACTATGAATTGTGAACTATGAACTTTATAGATATCATTGATAGAATCAAGCTCCCTTTCCGCAAGTAGAAGGAGCTTTTTTCTGCTCTTTACGACATTCTGGGATTCTATCCTCACGACATCAGACTCTATAAGCAGGCGCTGTTGCACAAAAGTTTAGGCAGTCGCAATGCTAAGGGCCGTCCACAAAACAACGAACGCCTGGAGTTTCTGGGTGATGCTGTGCTGGATGCTGTCGTGGGCGATATCGTCTTCCGCCACTTTGAGGGTAAGCGAGAGGGTTTTCTCACGAATACCCGCTCGAAGTTGGTTAGCCGCGACACCTTGGGTAAGCTGGCAAAGGAGATGGGAATCTCACAGCTCATTATGTCGTCAGGACACTCTATGTCGCATAACAACTATATGAATGGCAATGCCTTTGAGGCATTGGTCGGCGCTATCTATCTGGATCGTGGCTATGGTGCTTGCATGCGCTTCATGGAGAAGCGCATATTGGCACAGCTTATCAATATCGACAAGGTGGCCTATAAGGAGGTCAACTTCAAGTCGAAACTGTTGGAGTGGAGCCAGAAGAACCGTGTGAAGATGCTGTTCAGTGACTTAGAGCAGACACGCGACGAACAGGGCAGTCCTGTCTTTACAACACAAGTATTGTTGGAAGGCATCGAGGGTTGTAAGGGAACGGGGTACTCGAAGAAAGAGAGCCAGCAACTGGCCTCGAAGGAAACCCTGCAACGCTTGCGCCGTGAGCCGCAGTTCATCGATGCGATTTTTGCCGCTAAGGCTGACCGCACGAAGATGGAGGAAGAGCCGGTGATGGCTGCACCTGATGTCGAGAAGCTGGAAAAGCCGGACTTCATTATCGAGCAGGAAAAGAAAGAGGAGCCTATCGAACAGCTTGCCTCTGATGCTACGGCTACGCCACAAACTGTCCTGGACGAGCTGACCCTTGACGACATCACCGCTAATCCCCGCGAAAAGACCCGCGAGGAAATTATCGCTGAAGCAGAGGCCGCAGCCTTTGCCGAGACAGAACAGTAACATTGAAGAAAGGAACCATGCGTTTAACGAATATCATACTACCTCTTTTTATACCTCGCATGCGTGCTTTGGAGAAACACCAGACTCAAGGCGAACAGCTGCAGCGTGAGGTGTTACGTCATCTGCTGACCACGGCGCAGCATACGGAGTATGGCCGTGACCATGGGTTTAGCACCATCAAAGGCTATGATGACTTTGTTCGTCAGACACCTGTCAACACCTATGAAGAGTTGAAGGGAGCGATAGACCGCATGCGCCATGGTGAGCGCGACGTTCTGTGGCCAGGCCGTGTGAAATGGTATGCCAAATCGAGCGGAACGACCAACGACAAGTCGAAATTTATTCCTGTCAGTGCTGAGGGGTTGCAAAAAATACACTATGCCGGAGGCCGCGACAGTGTTACCCTTTACCTGCGTAACAATCCACAGTCGCGGATGTTCGATGGTAAGGGTTTGATCCTTGGTGGCAGTCATGCTCCCAACTATAACCTACCGGGGGCATTGGTTGGCGACCTGAGCGCTATCCTGATAGAGAATATCAATCCGCTGGTAAACCTTGTGCGAGTACCCAAGAAAGAGACGGCTCTGCTGAGTGACTTCGAAATAAAGCGAGAACGTATTGCTCGCGAGGCCATGAACAAAGACGTGACAAATATCAGCGGGGTACCCTCCTGGATGCTGTCTGTGCTCAACTGCATGATGGAGCTGACGGGTAAGACACATCTGGAGGAGGTGTGGCCGAATATTGAAGTGTTCTTCCATGGCGGTGTGGCCTTTACACCTTATCGTAAGCAGTACGAACAGTTGATAACCTCGTCCCGTATGCATTATATGGAGACGTATAATGCCAGCGAGGGATTCTTTGGCTTGCAGGACGACCCCACGGACAAATCCATGTTGCTGATGTTGGACTATGGCGTGTTCTATGAGTTCCGGCCTATGGATGGAGGTGAGATCGTTCCATTATGGGGCGTGGAGGTCGGCAAGAACTATGCGATGATAATTTCTACCAGTTGCGGACTGTGGCGTTATGAGATTGGCGATACCATCCAGTTCACATCTACCAATCCGTATAAGTTCTTTATCTCTGGACGTACAAAGCATTTTATCAACGCCTTTGGTGAGGAACTCATTGTCGACAATGCCGAACAGGGTCTGGCCTATGCCTGTGAACAGACGGGTGCAGAGGTGTCGGAATATACTGCCGCTCCTGTGTTTATGGATGCTAATGCCAAGTGTCGTCACCAGTGGCTTATCGAGTTTTCCAAGTCACCAGACGACTTGGCACAGTTCTCAAACCTGTTGGATAAGCGTCTTCAAGAAATCAACAGCGACTATGAGGCGAAACGCTATAAGGATATCACCCTGCAACACCTCGAGATAATCGAGGCACGCAAGGGACTGTTTAACGACTGGCTGAAACTGTGTGGTAAGTTGGGTGGACAGCACAAAGTGCCCCGACTGAGCAATTCACGTGAACATATTGAACAATTATTGCAATTGAACGCATGAAGAAGTTCATATACATAGCCCTTACACTTTGCACTATCATCAGTTGTGCCCGAATGGGCGCACCCGATGGTGGATGGTATGATGAACTGCCGCCACGCATCATTGGCAGCACGCCAGCTGAACAGGCCACCAATGTGACGGCAAAGAAGGTGACAATCTATTTCGACGAATATATCAAATTGGCGAATGCCGAGCAGAGCGTCATAGTGTCGCCCCCGCAGTTGGAGATGCCCGATATCAAGGCTGCCGGTAAGAAGATTGTCGTTTCCCTAAAGGACACCCTAAAGGAAAATACCACGTATACCATTGACTTCAGCGATGCCATTACCGACAATAATGAGGGTAATCCGCTGGGCAACTATACGTATACCTTCTCTACAGGAGAAAAAATAGACACCTTTGAGGTGGCAGGTTATGTCATTGAGGCCGAGAACCTGGATCCCGTTCAGGGCATCCTGGTTGGATTGTATGATAATCTGGCAGACTCCGCCTTCCAGACGAAACCGCTGTTGCGTGTGGCACGTACCGACGAAAACGGCCATTTCATCATCCGCGGCGTAGCTCCTGGCGAATATCGTGTCTATGCTTTGCAGGATGTTGACGGTAACTACATCTTCTCGCAGAGAAGTGAGAAAATAGCTTTTTCACGTGAGACCTACAAACCTTCGGCTGCCTGGGATGTCCGACAGGACACCATCTGGCGTGATTCGCTGCACATAGACAGTATTGCGCGAGTACCCTATATGCATTTCTATCCCGACGAAGTGGTGTTGATGGCTTTTCAGGAGGAACAGACCGACCGTCACTTGCTGAAGGTGGAGCGTAAGGATGCCAACCGCATCGGTATGTTCTTTACGGTTGGCAGCGACCAGTTGCCTATCATCCGTGGACTGGACTTTGAGGCCGACTCGGCATTCATCTTGGAACATAGCCTGAAGAATGATACACTGACGTACTGGTTACGTGACACGACGTTAGTCAACCGCGATACGCTGACCTTTGCCATGGACTATCTGGCAACTGATACGCTAGGACAGCTGGTCAGTAGGACTGACACTATCGAGGCATTGGCGAAGACGCCTTATGCTAAACGTTTGAAGACAAAGCAGAAAGAGTATGAAACCTGGCAGAAGGCGCAGGAGAAAAAGAAAAAACGTGAGGAGCCATACGACAGTATCTTCCCGGTGAAACCGCTGGAAATCAAGTATACCGCACCTCAGTCGATGGGGCCTGACGATATTATCTATGTGGAGTCGCCCACACCGCTGGCTGCGCTCGACACAGCAGCTATCCATCTGTATTCCAAAATCGACACACTATGGTATCGGGCACCGTTCCAATTCCGACCATCACCCCATGAGTTAAGACGTTTTGAACTGATAGCAGACTGGCGTCCAGAAACTGAGTATAGCTTTGAGGTCGACACGCTGGCCTTTACCGATATCTATGGTCAGGTGTCAGCGCCTTTCAAGCAGGGTATTAAGGTGCGTTCGCTTGATGAATATGCCACAGTGGTCATAGAGGTCAGCGGCCTGCAAGACAGCACTATCATCGTGGAGCTGCTGGACAAGTCGGACAAGAAGGTACAGCAGGCGCCTGTCGGACCAGATGGTACGGCACAATTCTTCTATGTTACTCCGGGCGTCTATTATATGAGGGCCTTTGTCGATAGCAACGGCAATGGCAAGTGGGATACGGGCGATTATGCGACAGCCCGTCAAGCTGAATCCGTCTACTACTGTCCGCAGGTGTTTGAAGCCAAGGCGCGCTGGGACATTACCCGTCAATGGAATATGACAGCGACTCCGCGTCACCATCAGAAGCCCAGTGCTCTGTTGAAGAAAAAAAGTAAGAAAAAGATGGTAAGAACTCGTAATGCTGATCGTGCCCGTGAGTTAGGCATAGAATATGTGAAGAATCAAGAACCAATCGTTAAGAAATAAAAGAAGTTATGTATATGAAGCGAATCATCACTTTGATATTGTTAAGCGTCACCTTGACGGCGGCGTTTGCTCAGTGCGGTATTGAAAATAAAGCGTTCAGCACAGGTGAATTTGTGGGTTACGACCTCTACTTCAACTGGAAGTTCGTGTGGTTGAAGGTCGGCACGGCATCTATGTCTACCGTCCAGTCGAAATATAATGGGCAAGATGCCTATCGCTGTAGTTTGATTACTCGTGGCAACAGCAAACTCGACAATGTGTTCGTTATGCGCGACACGCTGCTCAGCTATACCGACATGAATCTTGCTCCACTCTATTATCGTAAGGCTGCTCGCGAAGGCAAACGATATTATATCGACGATTTCCACTATTCATATCCAAAGGGAAACTGTCACCTGCAACAGCATCAGATAACAAGCAGTGGTGAACATCAGTACAAAGAGTCGGAGTACAAGGACTGTATCTATGACATGATGAGCATTTATCTGCGTGCTCGCAACTTCGATGCATCGACCTTGAAAGAAGGCGATAAGATTCCTCTTCCTATTGCAGACGGTACAAAAATTGTCAACTCATGGCTGAAATACAATGGTAAGACCAATGTTAAGATGAAGAACTCCAGCACCAAATACCGCTGCCTGGTGTTCTCGTTCATCGAACGCGAGGATGGCAAGAACCGTGAACTGATACGTTTCTACATCACCGATGACCAGAATCACCTCCCTGTACGTCTTGACATGTTCTTGAATTTCGGTTCTGCCAAGGCCTATCTGACAGGTTATAAAGGATTACGCAATCCGATGGAGTCGAAGGTGGAATAAAGCCTCAAAAAAGATATTATTGGACAGCACGGATGCAGCGACCGCTGAAACGGTTGCTGGAAAGATTGCCGTAGTGCACTTCTACATTGGAGAAATTGAACTCCAAACACCACGCCTTGTTGGGATTGGATGTGTAGAGCGATGATGACCAATAGACACCCATGATACCACGAAACTGCGTGTCAGCATAGTAACGGAAACCTGTGATTGGCAGGAAGATAGAATTGCCTGTTTTCTTACTTGTAACCTTGTAGCCATTGACGCCATCTTTCGTGATCCATTCCCATTTGCAGTTAGCAGGGTCTGTCAGTTCTTCAAATTCGTCTACGGTGGGCATACGCCATTTATCTCCCAGGTTGGCGTGGGCAGCATCGTCTGCAGGAGCCAACTGAGTCCTTCTGTCGGTAGTCGAATACTTGGTTAGGAACTGGGAGTCTCCCTTACTCCAGGCATAGGTGTTCCAAGAGTAGTATTCTTTCGGTTGGGTCTCACCCCATGCGAAATACGTGCCAAAGCCTGAAGACTTCTTAGCACCTACATTCATGTTTGCCCATTTCACACTAAGTCCCATGTCAACAGCCTCTACTCCGTTAGAAGATTGAGCATTGTTGTCCTTTATTATAACCTTGGCATCACCTATTGTTCCGCAGAACATGAGAGCCAGCGCCATTATAATTGTCTTCTTCATATCTCTTTTTGTTGGCAAAGTTACGAATTCATGGGAATAAATCCAAATAAAACAGCAGAAAAATAAGATTATTTGCTAAAAAAGGACTACCTTTGCGCTATGGAAGAAAACGAAATGTTCGAAGGACTGAAGGTCAGTGTACTGGATGATGGTCTCAAGGTGGTGGAGCCTGACGTGCTGGTGGACATCTCGTCCATAGCAGCATGTTTCCAGGACTACGGACATCACCCGTTGGCGTATCTCATCAACCGCCTGAAACCAACGGTGAATACGCAGCCGATCCTGTTGGGAAATTTTGCAGGCACAGCGCTAGACCAAATCATCCATGAACCTGACGCTGACTTTGGTGAAATGTTGCGCTCATCGTTCAACGAACAGGCGTTGCAGTTTTGTACCTGTGAAGGTTTCAGACCTGCACAGTTTAAAATTGACGCCCAGCGCCAGGTAGGGAATATCCGAGAAGCGGTGGAAAGACTATTTGCAGAGTATGATCGCGATAAGGCCCTGCTGGAGCCTTCCTTCGTCTGTAAGGAACTGGGACTGCGAGGTCGGGTAGACTTGATGACCAGCGATATGCGTTTATTGGTCGAGCAGAAGTCGGGCAAAAAATGGATGGGGTTCAGAGAAGCCCACATGGTACAAGTGCTGCTCTATTATGGCGTGTTGCACTATAATTTCCAGTTGGATGCTGAGCGTGTGGATATCCGACTACTCTACTCGAAATATCCTGCCTCTGATGGACTGCTTAATGTGCCCAACAATGAGGCTTTGTTTCGTGAGGCCATCCACTTGCGTAATCTTATAGTAGCCCAGGAAATAAACATTGCACGCAAGGGCTTTGACAATGTATGGCCTCTGTTGCAGCCCGACGTGTTGTTGCAGCGAGAGGAGAAAGCCGATTTCTTCCATCGCTATGTCCGCCCTGAGATAGAGCGTGCCTTGCAACCCCTGCATCAGCTGACAACTACAGAGCAAGGCTATGTAGAGCGCATGATGACGTTTGTGTATCGTGAGCAACTGGCCCAGCGGCTGGTAGAGAATACTGACGAGGACCTGCGTCGGGGTGATATGGTATATTACTATCCGAAGGACGGTGATTCAGATCTCTGCCACCATATATTATATAAAGGAGTGATAGAACAGATTGACGACGAGGTGATAATGGTGTGGCCGAATGACAGTAGGAAGGATACTCCTGAGGCTCTTTATAAAGAGAAGTATGTCATCGAACCCGCCTCGTCGGATGCAACAACTACTGCGGCGCTTCGCAGTATGATGTCTTTTTGTAAAGCCTCTTCTGACAAGCGTGACCTGCTGATGGGGCTTCGGTCACCCCGTCAGGATGTCTCACTGCAACTTACTCGCAGCTACCACCCTGCCTATGACGATATCCTACTTCGTGCCAAACAGGCCCGTGACTACTTCCTGTTGCAGGGCCCTCCGGGAACGGGCAAGACATCGATGGCTCTGCGCTTCCTCGTTGAGGAGGAACTGTCCTCTCACCACTCGCCTCTTGCCTCTCACCTCTTACTCACCGCCTATACCCATCGCGCTGTCGACGAGATATGCGCCATGTTGGAGGAGAGTGGACAAGACTATCTGCGGCTGGGTAGTGAGGCCTCGTGCGATCCTCGCTTTGCCCATAGGTTGCTGAGCAATGCGTTTGCTGATAAGCCAAAGTTACACGACATCAGACAGCGGTTGGAACGTGTGCCCATCGTGGTTAGCACTACGTTGACCTTGCTGACGCGCCCCTTCCTGTTTAATATCAAACATTTCTCGCTATGTATCGTCGATGAGGCGTCCCAGATTCTGGAGCCATACCTGATAGGGCTGCTGTCGTCAGACCATATAGACCGCTTTATTCTCATTGGAGACCATAAGCAGTTGCCTGCCGTAGTGGCACAACCCGACGACGTCCCCCGACTGCATGCTTGTCGACAGTCGCTCTTTGAGAGGCTGTTAAGGCAGGAACGGGAGGCCGGGCGTCAGGCGTTCTCGGGCATTCTTCAATATCAAGGGCGTATGCATCCAGACATTGCCGTCTTTCCCAATGAGTGGTTCTATATTCAGGAACAGTTGCAGCCTGTTCCTTGTCCCCATCAGCTGGAGACGGAACTCGACTATCGGGAACCTTCCGAAGATGCGCTCGACGATCAGATGAAACAACACAGAGTACTCTTTCTTCCGGCTGATGATGAGGCTTCTCTTGTTGCCAACTTGTTGCGACGCCTATATCGTCAGATAGGTTGCGAACGATTTGATGCGACAAAGACAGTGGGCGTTATCGTGACCTATCGCCATCAGATAACCCTCATACGTCGTGAGATTGCCAAACTAAAGCTGCCTATGCTCCTCGATATCAGCATCGATACCGTAGAGCGTTATCAGGGTTCGCAACGCGATATCATCATCTATGCCTTTGGTGTGCAGGATAATGCTGGTCTCGATTTCCTCACCTCCAACTGCTTCGTTGAGGACGGACATGTGATAGACCGCAAACTAAACGTAGCCATGACGCGAGCCCGCAAGCAGTTACTGATGGTTGGGCATGCTGACATTCTGCGTGGAAATGCAATTTTTTCGGAGATGATATGCCGTTATTCCATTTAATTTCGTACCTTTGTCACACCAAATGGAAACAGTAGTACTACAAAACCTCACCATCGGCTATGCAACGAAAGGCAACGAAAAGGTGGTTGCCAAGGGCTTGAATGCCACCCTCAATAGTGGTGAGCTGACATGCCTGCTGGGACGTAATGGTATTGGCAAGTCGACACTACTGCGCACACTTGCTGCTTTCCAGCCCTCACTGGAGGGAACTATACTCTTGGCGAACTCTTCTCTTACCTCCCACCTCTTACCTCTCACCTCCTTTACCGACAAGGCGCTGAGTCGTACCATCGGATTGGTACTTACCGAGAAACCCGAAGTTCGAAATATGACGGTTCGCTTTCTGGTGGGTATGGGCCGTTCACCATATACCGGCTTTTGGGGCTCGCTATCGGCAGATGATAAAGCGATTATCGATGAAGCTATACGAATGGTGGGTATTGAGGCACTTGAACATCGGCAGGTTCAGACGCTTAGCGATGGAGAACGCCAAAAAGTGATGATTGCAAAGGCATTGGCGCAACAGACACCTGTCATCTATTTAGATGAACCAACGGCATTTCTTGATTTTCCCAGCAAAGTGGAGATGATGCAACTATTGCGACGTCTGGCTGTTGACGGGCGGAAGACCATCTTCCTCTCTACTCACGACGTAGAACTGTCGTTGCAGCTGGCTGATCGCATATGGCTCATGGAATCCGACGGACTACACGTGGGTGCACCACAAGAACTGGCCGACCTGGGGATACTGGGTGAATTCATAGAACAGGGGAGCATCTCCTTTGATAAGCAGACACTAACAATACGCGTACACCGATGATACAAGGACACGGCGATGATATCTTTCGCTATAAGGAACTGTTGAAGATGAACTTCAGCTCGACCTGTTACCAACATGCTGACCATACGGCTTTGCGCAGGCATTTGGCTGACCATATGGATGTGATAGCCAACTATCCTGCATCGCAGCCGCAACAGTTGGAACGGCTTATCGCCCGGCGTCATGGTATCTCGCCAGAGGCTGTGATGGTGACTAATGGAGCCACCGAGGCCATCTATCTGATTGCCCAGTTGTTGCACCATAGCTGTAGTATCATCCCTGGCCCGACGTATATGGAGTATGCCGATGCCTGTCGTATGTATAAGCACGTCATCACTTACGAGAATACAGGCGATGTGGCTGATATGCCGAAAGACCGCGTTTACTGGATATGCAACCCTAACAATCCGTCGGGGAATGTACTGATGAAGGGCTTTTTAGAGTATGTCGTGCGTCGTTCACCGAACTATACATTTGTTGTCGACCAATCGTATGGCACTTTTACACGCGAGGAACTGTTGGATACACGCCGCGTCCTGACGCAGACTAATTTGTTTATACTTCACTCATTGAGCAGGCAGTATAGTGTACCGGGCCTGCGCCTAGGTTATATCTTGGCTCATCCCACTAATATCCAGATGTTGCGTGCCCGACGTCATCCGTGGGCAGTGTCTGCTCTGAGCATTGAGGCTGCTACCTTCCTTTTACAGGCAGGTGTCCCGGCCATTGCCGATGTTGATGTCTATTTGACAGAAACAGAACGGCTGCGCACAGACCTACGTAAGATCAAGGGTGTGAGAGTTTTTGAAACCAAAACAAACTATATGCTCTGTGAGTTGAGCGACATCAAAGCGTCAGAACTTAAAAATCATCTCATCCACGAACATGGTATGCTGATACGTGACTGTTCTAATTTCTATGGTCTGTCTGACTATTTCTTTCGTGTCACCGCTCAACTACCAGAGGAAAACGATGCCCTTGTGGCTGCCGTTGCCGATTATCTGTCTAAGAAGTATTAGTATGAAGAGAAAAGCAGAACGGACCGCCTTCTGATATTTTCAGTGGGGCAGTCCGTCATCGTTAGTATGTTATGAAAAATTTGAGAGAAATGAAACTTCACAGTTTCAGCGGTGTTTTAATAACTTAATGTGTGTAAATATAGAGAAAGCATAGAAATTCTACTTAGTCTTTAGGGCGGTCGGGCAACATTACCTTGGTACTGTCAGCTGTCCAATCGCTGGTGTTTTCTGCTTGAATGGGACAGACTGTTGCCATGCTGTCAAGAGCTTGCTGAATGGCAGCATAGTCATCGTGCTTGTTCCACGAATTGTCCCATGGAGCCTGAAGCGCACCACCCACAGTAAGGAAGAGAGCGGTTACCGCAGCAGCCTTGAAGAGTGGCATAAGACGACGTGTAAGTGTTATCTCGCGAGCCTTGACGACGGGTATGCCATTGTTGGCAGGTAGCTCACCGACCATTTCCAGCATGCGGGCATCGAAGTCATCGCCCAACGTCTCTTCTGTGTTTGCAGTGAAGAGGGCACACCACTGTTTCATCTCAGTAGGAATATTCTCCTGACTGAAGAAAGTACGCAGAATACTCTCCTCCTCGAGGGTTGTTTCTGCGTTGAAGTAGCGCTCCAACAATTGTTCGATGTACTTGTAGTCCATATTTTTGTCGTTCTCTATATTAATGACGATTGACTAAGGGAAAAGTTACAGCAACAGAATATTTTTTTCTATTTTTTTTCTGCTGTAATAGCGAAAAAGCGTTCGCGGATGGTTTGGCGGGCGCGGAAGATATTGGTTTTCACCTGCTGTTCGGTGATATCGAGCACAATGGCAATATCGCGGTATGATTTCCCCTCAACGTCGCGCAATTGTATACAGGTCCGTTGCTTCTCTGGTAATAGTGACATTAGCCGGTGCACTAGTTGTAGGCGGTCGTGTTCTATAACAACCTGTTCGGGATTTGAAGCATGGCTATGGTCAGCAGGGTCGGCAAAGGGAGGTGCTGTCCGTAGCTGTTGTTCCATACGGCGTGTTTTGTCGAGGGCCAGATTACGGCAGACGGTCAGACAGTAGGCTTCAATCGACTCCATTTCGCCCCACTGTTCACGACGTTTCCATACCTTCATCATTGTTTCCTGAACGACATCTTCTGCCTCCGCACGCTCTTGTGTGATGCGGAGTGCCAGCCGGAAAAGTTCGTTCTTCAGCGGCAGTATGTCGCTCTGGAAACTTATGGTCTTCATTGTGATGCCACGTCAAAGAGAACGGTTTCAGAATATTTTCTTGCCTCTAACGTGTAATAATGGTGCCATGTCTGCCGTCAATGGCTGTAGCCAGCGTGATGATAACACGACTGACGCCTGATTCGACAGCTGCTAGGGCGTTCTCTATTTTAGGTAGCATACCACCGCTGATGGTACCATCGGCCTTGTAGGCCTCGAAATCGGAACGATTGATGGTCTTAATGACGCTGTTGTCATCGTCGGCATTGCGTAGAACGCCAGGCTTTTCGAAGGCAAAAATCAGGGTCACGTCGTAACCCACGGCAGCCATGGCTTTGGCCGTCTCTGAGGCCATCGTATCCGCATTAGTGTTGAGCATATGCCCCAGTCCATCGTGGGTCAGGGGCGCAATGACAGGAACGAGTCCTGCCTTGATAAAATGGGAGATTTTAGCTCCAGCAGCGCGGTCAACGTCGCCAACAAAGCCGAAGTCGACAGTATCGCCCGACGGCAAACCGTCGGGAGTAATGGTGGCGACGGAGAGGGGGGGGCGTTTGTGCGAAAGGATGATGTTGGCATCGGCCCCAGTGAGTCCAAGGGCATCACAATCCAAGGCCTGCAGGCGAGCCACTACGTTCTTGTTGACCAGCCCACCATATACCATCGTCACTACTTCAAGCATAGCCTCGTCGGTGATGCGGCGACCATTGACCATGTGGGTTTCTATGCCTAGCCGTTCGGCTATTTTCGTGGCTCTGCGCCCGCCACCATGTACAAGTATCTTTGGCCCGTCAATAGTGATAAAATCGCGCAAAAGCTGTTCTAACTGTGGCTCGTCTTCTACGACGGCTCCACCAACCTTGACTATGGTTATTTTTTCTTTCATTCTTTCTTTGGTTATTTCGATGCCTCAATGATTCGTTATTCCAAATAGGTGTAACCATAGAGGCCTGAGCGGTAGTTGGAGAGGAACTCCTTGCCCTCTTCCAGACTGATCTTGCCCTGTTTGACGCTCTTGGTAACCCATATCTCGAGTTGGCGCACCAGTTTCTTAGGATTGTATTGCACGTATTCAAGCACTTCCTCAACGGTTTCACCGTCGAAAATCTGGTCGATATGGTAGTGACCGTCCTTTACCGAGATGTGTACGGCAGTAGTGTCGCCAAAAAGGTTGTGCATGTCGCCGAGAATCTCCTGATAGGCTCCTACAAGGAACACGCCGAGATAGTAATTTTCGTTGCGTTTTAAGGTATGAACGGGCAGTGAGTGCGACTGGTGGCGGTTGGTCGCGAAATTGGCTATCTTGCCATCTGAGTCGCAGGTGATGTCCTGTATGGTGGCATTTCGTGTCGGGCGTTCCTGTAGCCGCTGGATGGGCATGATAGGAAATACCTGGTCGATGGCCCAAGAGTCAGGCAGTGACTGGAATAGCGAGAAATTACAAAAGTACTTGTCGGCCAACAGCTTATCGATGTTCATCAATTCCTCTGGAACATGCTTCAGGTTTTTGGCTAGTGCATGGATTTCGTGACAAACGCTCCAGTACATTGCCTCGATTTCTGCGCGCGTCTTTAGGTCAACTATGCCGTGGCTGAAGAGGTCGAGCACCTCTTCGCGGATTTGTTCAGCATCGTGCCAATCCTCCAGCACATTGCGTGGTGATAGGTTGTCCCATATCTCATAGAGGTCCTTTACCAGTTGGTGCGAATTCTCGTCGGGCTCGAATTCCTCAGGCATCTCGGGAAGCGAAGCCGTTTCTAGCACGTCAATCACCAGTACGCTATGGTGGGCCGCCAGCGAGCGTCCACTTTCGGTAATCAGGTTGGGGTGGGGGATGTCGTTCTTGTTGGCAGCATCAACAAAGGTGTAGATACAGTCGTTGACATACTCCTGGATAGAGTAGTTGACACTACTCTCAGAGGATGGCGACCGTGTGCCGTCGTAGTCGACGCCCAGTCCACCGCCACAGTCGACAAAGTCGACATTGTAGCCCATCTTGTGCAGTTGCACATAGAACTGTGATGCTTCGCGCAGAGCGGTTTGAATGCGGCGTATTTTCGTGATTTGTGAACCAATATGGAAATGAATGAGACGTAGACAGTCGCGCATGTCCTTCTTGTCGAGCAGCTCGAGGGCTTCTAAGAGCTCGGCACTCGTCAGTCCAAACTTCGAGGCGTCGCCACCGCTCTCCTCCCACTTCCCGCTACCGCTGGAGGCCAGTTTTATGCGGATGCCGATATTGGGTCGAACATTCAGCCGTTTGGCCACGCGTGCAATGATGTCGAGTTCATTCAGCTTCTCGACGACGATAAAGATGCGCTTACCCATCTTTTGGGCCAGCAGGGCCAGTTCGATGTAGCCCTCGTCCTTATAGCCGTTGCAGACGATGATGGAGTCGCTCTGGCACTGTACGGCAATGACGGCATGCAGTTCGGGCTTTGAACCTGCCTCAATGCCGAGGTTGAACTTGCGTCCGTGCGAGATAATCTCCTCGACAACGGGCTGCATTTGGTTCACTTTGATGGGGAATACTACATAGTTCTCGCCTTTATATTCATACTCCTTAGCGGCTTTTTTGAAACAGCTCCACGTCTTCTCAATGCGGTTGTCGAGAATATCGGGGAAGCGCAGTAAAACGGGTGCTGCCACATCGCGTAGCGACAACTCATCCATCACTTCGCGAAGGTCAATCTCTGTGCCATCTTTGCAGGGGGTCACATATACGTTACCTTCATCGTTGATACCGAAGTAGCTGGTTCCCCAGCCGTTGATGTTGTAGAGCTCCTTGGAGTCCTCAATGGTCCATTTCTTCATAACTTCAGCAGTTTTCGTATTTGTTCTACACTGGTATTGATCTTGTCGTAGTTGTCGAGCACGCTGACGTCCAGCACGTGTTGAGCCTTATTATAATAGGGTTCACGCTCTTTCAGGTGTTCGGTGATATAGGCTATTAGCTCTTCGGGACTCTTGCCTTTGAGCAGTGGACGCTCTACTTTCGCCATCAGCAGGTGCTTATATAGCACTTCGGGTGTGGCCTTGAGATATACAACGTCTCCCTGTTGGTTTAGGTAGTCCATATTGTCGAAGAAGCATGGTGTACCTCCTCCGCAGCTAATGATGACATTCTCGAATTCTGCCACTTCGTGAAGCATGTTGTATTCTATTTTACGGAATGCTTCTTCGCCGCGTTCGGCAAACAACTGCGACACCGTCTTACGCATACGGCTCTCAATGTACCAGTCCATATCGTAGAACATCATACCTGTCGCATTTGACAGTGCCTTGCCCACAGTCGTTTTGCCGGAGCCCATGTAGCCTATGAGGATGATACGCCTCATTTCTCGTTTTTCTTAATGATTGCCATGCACTCGTCGTATTTCAACTCGGCAGCTTTAGCGTGCAAGTTTTTGGGCAGACGGTAGTTTTTTCCGTTGTAGGCCAGATAAGGACCAAAACGACCGTTGAGTACCTCAAGCTTATCATCTTCGATAAATATCTTCAAATGCTTCTGGTTGTCCTGTTCGCGTTTCTCTTTGATGAGATTCACTGCCTCGTCGAGTGTAATACTCATGGGGTCTGCATCCTTTGGTAGTGAGGTGTACTTCTTCTGGTGCAATATGTAGGGGCCGAAGCGTCCGGCTCCAATTACTACGGGGCTGCCTTCAAAGTCGCCGACGGTACGTGGCAACTGAAACAGTTCCAATGCCTCGTCGAGTGTCAGTGTTTCCATGCTTTTGTCACTGGGCAACTGGGCAAACAGCGGCTTGTCCGAATCCTCGGCCGAACCAATCTGTACTACGGGTCCGAAGCGACCTATCTTTACAAATACGGGATGGCCGCTTTTGGGGTCTATACCTAGTTGACGCTCGCCGGCCTTGCGTTCCTGACGGGCATTCATGGTTTTCTCGACAGTAGGCTCGAAAGTCTTATAGAAATTCTTCAGCATGCTGGTCCACGTCTCATTGCCTTCGGCAATCTTATCGAAGTCCAGCTCGACCTTAGCGGTGAAGTTGTAGTCCATAATAGTGGGGAAGAATTTCATCAGGAAGTCGTTTACCACGATGCCAATGTCGGTAGGCAACAGCTTGCCCTTGTCGGAGCCTGCCATCTCTTTGCGCTCCTTCTGAGTGATGACTTTGCCCTTTAGCGTATCAATGGTATAGATGCGCTCTTCACCTTTTTTGTCGCCTTTGTGGACATATTCACGCTGCTGGATGGTTGATATGGTGGGGGCATAGGTAGAGGGGCGTCCGATGCCCAGCTCTTCCAGCTTGTGTACCAACGAAGCCTCTGTATAGCGCTGAGGTCCTTGGCTGAAGCGCTCGGTAGCTTGTATCTCACGACGTGTCAGCTCCATGCCTTTCTTCATGGGTGGCAGTATGCGACCTTCATCGTCCTGCTGTTCTTCATCATCGACCGATTCGCGATAGACCTTGATGAAACCGTCGAACTTAACAACCTCACCTTGAGCGACAAAAGAAGTGGTAAGAGGTGAGAGATTTGAGGTGGGGGGGGTGATAGCAATATCTATCATTGTCTTCTCAATCTCAGCATCAGCCATTTGTGATGCGATGGTACGCTTCCATATCAGCTCGTAGAGTTTGCGTTCCTGGGCTGTTCCCTCTATTTCCATGCGGTCCATATAGGTGGGGCGTATGGCTTCATGGGCCTCCTGAGCACCCTTTGAACTGGTGTGATATTGGCGAACCTTGCTGTACTCCTTGCCATAGAGTTGGGTGATTTCTTCTTTGCAGGCGTTAATGCACAGGGCGGAGAGGTTGACCGAGTCAGTACGCATATAGGTAATCTGTCCGTGCTCGTAAAGATGCTGGGCAACCATCATTGTCTGCGATACCGTGAAACCCAGTTTGCGTGCAGCTTCCTGCTGTAGGGTCGACGTAGTGAAGGGAGGCGCTGGTGTGCGCTTCAGCGGTTTCTTGCTGACAGTATCGACGACAAATGCAGCTTCTTTACACGTCTCCAGTAGCTGCATAACCTCATCGTGCGTCTTCAGACGCTGGGCCAGTATGGCCTTGACCTCAGTCTGAGAACCATCGGCATTGGTAATGGCAAAGGTTGCTGCTACACTGTAGTAGGGTTCACTATGGAAATCTTGTATCTCGCGTTCGCGCTCGACAATGAGACGGACAGCCACACTCTGTACACGGCCAGCCGACAGGGCGGGTTTTACCTTACGCCACAATACGGGGGACAGTTTGAAGCCTACCAGACGGTCTAATACACGGCGTGCTTGCTGGGCGTTCACCAGATTCATGTCGATGTGCCGTGGTGTCTCGATAGCCTTAAGGATGGCTGGCTTGGTAATTTCATGGAATACGATACGGTTGGTTTTCGCTTCGTCCAATCCCAGCACCTCACACAGATGCCATGAGATAGCTTCTCCCTCGCGGTCTTCATCGGAAGCGAGCCATATCTTCTCGGCTTTCTGGGCATTGTTCTTCAGTTCCTTGACGAGTTTCTCCTTCTCTTCAGGAATCTCGTATTCGGGTTCGAGCGAAGTGGTGTCGATACTCATCTCCTTTTTCTTCAGATCGCGGATGTGTCCGTAGCTCGACATCACCTTATAGTCACTGCCTAGGAATTTCTCAATGGTTTTGGCCTTGGCAGGCGACTCAACTATTACCAGATTCTTTTGCATAGTTGTACTTTTTACTTCTTTTCCGTTTAAAAATATTTATTTGGGCGGCAAAAGTACGCAAAAGTTTTGGTTACACCTTATATATATAGTAGTTTTTTAGTTTTCTTAACGTTTTGACAGAAAGCGAATGACGGCATTGCGGATGCTGGTCAGGCCGAAAAGTGCCGGGTTAACTTTGTTAATGGGTATCCATAGTGCTTCAGCAGCGTCATCATCGGCATTAACTATGAGATGGTCACCATGTACACGCACCAGGAAATCCATATCGATGGTGTGGACACCCAGTCCCGAGTACATATAAATGTTAGGTGACGAGTAGAGGTATTCAATGTCTGCAACATCCAGTCCCGTCTCCTCTTTGATCTCGCGACGCATGCCTTCCTCTATTGTTTCGTTCATGTCGACGAAGCCGCCAGGCAGGTCCAACGTATCCTTGGCCGGCTCCTTGGCGCGACGCACCACTAGTAGTTCGTTGCGGTCATTGATGATAAACGCTGCAGTAGCCGCACAGATGTTGGCGTAATATACAAAGCCACAGTCCGAGCATTTCTTGCTTTTGAAGTTGTTGATCTCAAAGTGCGCACTGCCACAGACGGGGCAGTATCTGAATCGTTCCAGTGGATGTTCCATTACCAATTATCTGTTCTAAATGGAAACAACGGTAGTCCACCCATGTTGGCGAGGTTGCCCAGTTGCCAATTGTGAAAACAGTAGCGTACGGCAACTGGCTGCTGAACTTCAGGAGAGGTGACGATGATACACTCGCTCCAAGCGCCTCCGCCGGGTCGCCAGTAATGCTGTGCCTTAGCCTCGTGGAACACCTTATCTGCACCAGCCACCTCAAAGCCTTTGATATCTTCGAAGCGACTCAAACCACCAAACTCGTTGTTGAAGTGAATCATCACCGTGTCGTTCTTAACCTGCATCTCCTTGAACGACGGACTCTCGCAGATCAGTTTGTCCATACCATAGGTCTTGTTCAGTGCAAGGAATGCCAGTCGCTGCCCCACCTTTTGTTTCTGTGTGGGGTGTATCTGTGTACCCTCGTAGGAGTAGACACAGTCATTGGTGCATACCAGTCCGCTATTAGGAATAATCTGCGAAGCCCGGAACTGCTGTTCCTGAAGCAGAGCATTCCACGTTCCACGCTTGTCGCCGCTGTCAAAGGGCGCTATCTGTACGAAATAGAATGGTATCTCGCCCAGTCGGAACTGCTGACGCCATTGCTCTACAAGCAACTTCAGGCGCTCGGAGTATTGGTTGCCTGGGTCGCCCACATTCGAGCAGCCTTGATAGAACAAGATTCCCTTGACAGTGTAGTTGAGGATGGGGTTAAAGGTACCGTTGCCCCAGACCAGTGCGCGATGGTAGTCATATTCTTTCTTAAAGTTGACGATACCTATGGTGTCGGTGGGTTCCTGGGTGTATTTTTCGAGATTCTCCTTGGTGAGCCAGCTCTCTACACGACTGCCGCCTTTGTTGGCTTCAATAATTCCGATGGGGATGTCAAGGGCTTTGTTGACCAATTGGGCAAAGAAATAGCCTGTAGCCGAGAATTCACCAATGTTCTGCGGACTACATTCGCGCCATTCTGTATTAGCATCTTCCTGTGGTTCCATACGCATTATGCTGGGAATCTTTGCAGAACGAATCTGCCGTTTTCCTGCGGCATGGATGACTTCTAGGTTGTAGTTCTCTACAGGACACTGGCCAAAGCCCTTCATGGGCATCTCCATATTCGACTGTCCGGCGCATACCCATACTTCACCAGCCAGCACATTGCTGATGGTCACCTTGCCGTCACCGTCGTTGAATGTGATGCTTAGTGGTGTATAACTTGCTTTGGGTGACTTTACCGTCAATAGCCAGCGCCCCTGCTCGTTGGCCTTGGCTTCCGACTTCTGGTTTGACCACGACGTGGTGGCTACCACTTTTCTGCCAGGCTTGGTCCATCCCCATAAGCGCACATCTGTCTGTTGCTGGATAATCATGTTATCGGCGACCAAATGATGCAGCCTTACTTTTGCTTGTGTGCCGTAGGTGTAAAAGACCCATATGGCGAGCGTTAGGAGTAGTCTATTCATTGTTTTCTGTTATTTTTGTTGTAATTATGGTGCAAAGATACAATTTTTTTGTACCTTTGCAAACAACAAAACAAAGAAATTATGAAGAAAGTATTGTTTTTTGCTTTGATGCTAGTGTCTCTGGTGGCAACAGCCCAGAATCCTATTGAACTCAATCTGTGGCCAGAAGGGCCCAAGACCAGTAATGGGGATCCGGCAGATATGGCGAAAATTTGGGTATATCTACCTAGCGAGAAGGTGGCTACGGGACGTGCTGTTGTCTGTTGCCCTGGTGGTGGATACAGTCATCTGGCAATGGACCACGAAGGTCATCAGTGGGCTCCCTTCTTCAATGGGCAGGGTATAGCGCTCATAGTGCTCAAATATCGTATGCCTCACGGTGTCTGGCAGGTGCCTGCCGAAGACGCTGAACAGGCTATGCGCTTGGTGCGCCACAACGCCAAGAAGTGGAATATCAATACCAAAGATGTAGGTATTATGGGCTTTTCGGCCGGTGGTCATTTGGCTTCTACCGTTGCCACTCATGCTTCGGGGGATGCTGCACCCAACTTCCAGATTCTCTTCTATCCTGTCATCTCCATGGAACAGGGAACCACCCATCAAGGGTCACGTAATAATCTTTTAGGTAAAAAACCCAAACGTAAGTTGGTTAACGAGTATTGTAATGAGCAACATATCGGTCACCATACGCCGCGTGCCTTTCTGGCGTTGGCCCATGATGACCGAGTCGTGGTACCCGTCAATAGTCTAAACTACTATGAGGAGTTGTATGCCAACAAGGTGCCTGCATCACTGCATATCTATCCTACCGGTGGGCACGGCTTCGGCATTCGCCAGTCGTTTGCCTACCACTTCGAGATGATGCTTGATCTAAAGGCCTGGCTACGTAGCTTTTAGAGTAGGTTTTTGATAGACTGCTCCAAGTCTTTGATGGTCTGCGAGCGGCCTACGATGTTATTTCCGCGGTCAATGAGGAAGAACTCAGGCAGTCCCTGCAGGTTGTAGAGGGCGAGAGTCTGCGATTGCAGGCCGTTCTCCTCGCGGACGCTGATCCACGGCAGTTGGGCAGTCTGCTGCTTCCAAAAGTGCTCGTCGGTGTCTAGACTTACTTGGTAGATTTCCAGTCCCTGAGCGTGGTATTTATTGTAGAGTTCTCGCAACAACAGAATGCGCGCTGGCGATTCATTGGTGGCAAAGACGTGGAAGTCGAGCAGTACCACTTGTCCCTTCAAGTCTGTCAAGTGGCGCATGCGACCTTTGTTGTCGCGTAATGGCAGGTCAATGACACCTGCAGCTTGAATCTTGTCTGCATCAATGGTCTTTGCCTGTACCGTCTCTGCAATACGGATATTGCGCATACCCTCTAGGGCAATGTTGTGCAGGTTGGCGCCACGCTCTGCATTGGGGTGGTAGGTGTCCCAACTGGTGGCCACAGCGGCAAAGGCCTTGATGTCTTCCTTGTCGTTACGAGGGTTGAAGAGCAGCATGTTGCCTAATGTCTGGAACAGGGCGAAGTAGGCATAAGCCTTATCGGGAGCCTTGTAGATGTAGTTAACCTTCACGTCCTCCTTATAGCTGTTGATCATCTGCATAATGCTGTCGTTGGTCTGACGGACAGTTAGCTGTTCGTTCTCGCTGACGGCAATTGCACGCTGTTGCAGATCGATCTGTTTGAGTGACAGCTCTTTGATTTTCAGACAGTTGTCTGAACCCTCCACCTCATACTTCGTTGCCATCTGTGGATATTGCGCACGCACTGTTACCGTCTCAGTAGAGTCTATCGAGACGTTAATGATCTGGTCACTGATGCGCAGGCGATAGAACTCGGGAGCGTCCTGGGCTGCCCCGCTGAAGCTGAAGGCACCATCGTTATCCAGACGGACGGAGTCAATGACGTTAATCTCCTCGATACCCACGTTCTCCAGATAGAGTAGCGAGTCCTTGGCATTGGTGATGTTCCCCTCTACGTGAAACTTCTTTTCTGTGCACGAAACCATGACGAGCATGGTCAGCGCCAACAATAGATATTTTTTCATTATTTCGATTTTTATATACTTTCGGGGTGCAAAGGTACACCTTTTTTACTAAAAAACAATAATTATCGGTAGGAATATTCGTTTATTATTATAATAATGTGTACCTTTGCGCCCGCAAAAAGGGTTTTGCAGGCGCGAAAGCAGGCTACACCTCAGCATAAAGCGAGCTTTCTGCATTCGGTTTGCACTGCCTTTGTCGCAATATTTTTATTTTTAGATGTTTTAATTTTAAGATGAACGTAATTACGAAAAGTATTCAGTTGCCTGATGGAAGAACCATCACAATTGAGACCGGGAAAGTGGCAAAGCAGGCCGATG
>JAEEGL014694655.1_pt1 | contig 21906 bp, 20 predicted proteins | sample 9134231 | NCBI WGS metagenome assembly JAEEGL01 (sample SAMN16246548, study PRJNA631951) | gut metagenome | biome: gut microbiome; feature: rumen; material: fiber-attached | host: Bos | place: Iran: Karaj | collected 2018-10 | reverse complement strand
CGGCGCGACGACGCAGATCGACCACATCGTCGTTTCGGAATGGGGCATTTTCGTGATTGAAACGAAAACCTATTCCGGGTGGATTTTCGGCGATGCGAAGTCGCCGCAGTGGACCGTGTCGCATTTCAAGAGGAAGGACCGATTCCAAAATCCCCTTCGACAGAACTACAAGCATCTCGCCACTCTCGCCGCATGCCTGGGCATAGCCGAAAGCTACTTCAAAACCATCGTCGCCTTTTCCGGCGAAAGCACATTCAAAACCCCGATGCCGCCCGAAGTCATGCATTTCGGGAATGTGCCGGATTACATTCGGGGGCAGTCGGCCGAAGCAATCATCAGGACGGAGCAGGTTCCCGAAATCGTGGAAGCCATTCAAGAATGGCAAGCGACCCTTTCCCGGGAGCGCAAGGCGGCGCACGTGGCCAACCTCCGCAAAAACCATCCCGCACCGGAAATGCGCGGCCGCGATGCGAACCCGTCACCGGCGGCCGACAAGCCCGGAGACGATGCCGTTCCATCCTGTCCCAAATGTGGCACGCCCATGGTCAGGAGAACCCGCAAATCCGACGGCGGGCAGTTCTGGGGTTGCCCGAATTATCCCAAATGCAGGGGAATCGTTCCGTAGCCCGGCAGGTGGACGGCCGTGAAAAGAGTCCCATGTCTCCCGGAAAACCTGGTGCCCGCAGAACGTTCTTCGGCAGTTGATTTTGACTGAAAACAAGGAACCACACCCATGACAAAGAAAATCCTGATTGTCGACGGCGGGCCCCGCCGCAACATGAACACCGCCGCGCTGTGCGACGCCTTCGCGGAAGGCGCGCGGGCGGCCTCGCCCGAAATCGAGGTGGAGCGCGTCCGCCTCTACGACCTGACGCCCTGGAAGGGGTGCGTCTCGTGTCTCGCGTGCAAGCTCAAGGGCCGCGAAACCGGCCTCTGCGCCTTCCGCGACGGCCTCACGGACACGCTCCGCGCCGTCAACGGGGCGGACGGGCTCGTCATCGCCTCGCCCATCTATTTCTCCGAGTGGACGGCCATGACCCGCGCCTTCCTGGAGCGGCTCGTCTTCCCGTGGCTGAGCTATGAAACCTTCTCCTGCGCCGCGCCGAAGAAGATGCCGCTCGCGTGGATCTACACGATGAACGCGCCCGAGCCGATGATGGCGGAAATCCGCAAGCACCTCGCCATCCTCGAAGGCGCGGTCGCGCGCGGCCTCGGCGACCCGGAACCGCAGTTCGTCGAGGCGCACAGCACCGTGCAGGTCAAGGACTACGCCCGCTACGCGATGGACGGCCTCGACCCCGCCGCCCACCTCGCCTGGCGCGACGCCCACTGGGAGGACGACCTCGCCAAGGCCCGCACCGCCGGCCGCCGCATGGCGGAGAAGGCGCTCGCCGCCAAGCCCTAGTCCTACCCCACTGACGACAGCAAAACCTTGTCGGAGCGCGGACCGCCTGCTCACAATGGCGGCCTGCGGCTGGAGAACCACCCCAGCGTCGCTGCATTCCGCATGGGAATTGAAAAAATGCGGAAGTCCCCATTTTTTGGTAACCTTCCGGGCCCGTTTCGTGTAGACTGGGTGAAAGAAGAACCCAAAAGGGGCCGACGCCCCGGGAGAAAAAAGACCATGCCTATCGAAGCCAACCGAATCGCAGATGTTTCCCTCGCGAACCATTTCCAGGCCACCGAGACGAACGCGCCCGTCAACGGCCAAATCAAGGTCCACAAAAACGTCTACGACGTCACGTTCGCCAACGGCCGGGTGAGCGCGAAGTTCCTGACCGGCAACGCCTTCACGAACTTCTTCCGCTCGAAGACCCTCGGCCGCTTCACGCGCAACCTGCAGTCGCAGTACACCGTCTGGCTCGACCAGCAGCGGCGGATCGAGGAGGAAAAGGCCTTCGAGCTGACGAAGACACTCGGCTTCAAGGACAATCCCGACGCCGCCAAGGTCCAGACGGTCGCCGACGAGTTCACGGCCATCCTCAACGAGACGAATCCCCCCGGCAAGGAGTTGTTCCTCGGCCGCCTCGGCGAAATCCGCACCCTCGCGTCCCTGCGCAACCAGATGACGGCCAACCCCAGCCCCGCGGAATGCAACAAGCTCCTCTCGAAAGCGGGCATTGCCACGCACCTCGACGACCACACCAAAGGCTGGACCGACAAGGCCAAGAAGGGCTACCTGATCAACACGATCGACTCGATCATCGGCGGTTTCCTCGCGGCGGCGGAGAAGATGAAGGACAAGAAGACGGAGATCGTCGAGTTCCTGCGCGAGTTCCGGGGCACGTGCCTCGAGGCCAAGAACGACAACATCCAGGATTGGCTCTCCGTCGGGGCCGGCATCGCCAAGGTCTCGAAGTCCGTCAAGACGGACAACCTGGCCTACAGCGTCACGCTCGAGTTCGCCGCGATCGCCGACGAGGTGAACGCCCCCTACCTCGAGCAGGCCGCCAAGGCCTGCGAAGCGGAAGTCCGCGCCGCCTGCGCCAAGAAGGGCATCACGGACGAGGCCGAAATCAAGCGCCGGATCGACTCGAAGGCCGCCCTGCTGGTGATGGACAAGGAGGACGAAATCAAGCCGATCCTCCGCGAGAAACTCGAGCGCTACGGCAAGTTCGTCGCCTACGAGGCCCTCGTCGGCGCCAAACGCCCCGTCACCCAGGTCGAAAAGAACGCCGAAACCGGCAAGTGGGTCGTCACGACGCTCGTGGACGGGAAAGGCGAGCCCGTTCTCAAGCCCGTCTCCGCGGGCGACATCGACAAGAACTTCTCCCAGTTCGTCGAGATGTTTATGGAAGACGCCTTCGCCATGGGCAACGTCGAGAAGCGGACCGCCACTGCCGAGCCGGTCTTCGCCACCCGCGAGGACCTGCGCGCCGAAGGCGTCCTCGCCACCGCCACCCGCTTCCAGACCGGCGAGGGGGACGTCGCCGAACTCGCCCGGCTCGTCAAGGCGGAGTTCGCCTACGACCCCGGCATCTCGGACGAGGAGTTCCAGGAGCAGGTCAAATCCTCCCTCTCCAAGCTCATGACCGCGAAGCGCAACAACCCGGACGAGTCCAAAGAGTTCTTCAAGCGCTTCGTGGACAACTGCGCGGACGCCTCCTACTTCGACGCGAAGAGCGACCTCGAACGCCTCGTCAACCTCCTCGCGCGCCGGACCGAGATGACCGTCGACCGCAAGAAGGCCCTCCTGGCCCGGATCCCCTCCGCGGCCCCCCGTTGCGCCATGATGATGAAAAACGCCTACGAGAAGATGAACTTCAAGGTCTTCCCCGCCAAGGCGACGGACTACATCGAAATGGCCCTCGAAAAAGCGGTCAACCTGATCTTCAAGGACGACGCGGACCCCCAGGTGAAGGCGAAGGCGAACAAGCTGGTCAACGGCCTCATGCCCACCGGCATCCTCTTCACCGACCACCCGACCTACGACCTCGCCCACCGCCCCGGCGGCCGCGACGAGGTGAAGCTCCACGACGGCATCAAGCTGCTCCGGTGGGGCGTCCGGACCTTCTCCGGCGGGCGGGACGACTACTACATCAAGCACCTCAACGGTTGAGGAGGCGGACGATGGCCTGCACCTGCGAAGACGCCCTCGCGGCCCTCTCGGGCCACCTGGGCGTGCCGCTCGGATTCGACGACGATTCCTGCCCGCTGCTCCTCGACGGGCAGCCCTTCACCCTCCGGCGCGAGGACGGCCCCAACCGGCTCGTCCTCTCCGCGCTCGTGGCCGACGACCTCCCCGACCCGCCGAGCCACAAGCTCGTCTGCGACCTGCTTGACCTCGGCTTCGGCTTGCTCCGCGACGGCCTCCCCGCCGTCGCGCGCGACCCCGACACCGGCTTCATCGCGGCCGTCGCGGTCTTCTCCTGCGACACGCTCGTCGCGGCGGAATTCCCCGACGCCTTCGGCAAGTTCGCCTCCTTCGCCGCCGCCCTGTCCGACCGCATCGACGCCGAACGCGCCGGCCGCCCCTCCCTCCCCGACATCGACCCCGCCGACCCCGACGCCGCCGAATCCCTCCCCCCCGCCTTCGGCGACGACGGCATCATCACCGTATAGCGCTGGAATAGCCCGCCTAGACAATCTAGAATTTCTAGAATTTCTAGATTCTCTAGACTTTCTAGACTATCTAGATGCCCTCCCCCTCGCCACGACTTCCATGGCGTGGAACTTTTTTTGCGCCGCAAGAAATAACGACGACTCCCCGGAGGGAGGGCGCGGCTTCGTCCGCGCCGCCGGCAGGGAGGGCGCAGAAGGATGGGGAAAATGACCGAAAGTCATAGACTTTCGGGCGTCTGGATGAGAGGATTGAGGCGTTACAGGACGGTGGAAATGAAGGCCATGATCCAGCGACAACAGACGGAGCAGGAAACGCGCGGGAAAACAACCGGCGCGGGGCACGAGCCCGTGGAGTACGGCACCCCCGGGGTCCCCTGCCCTATTTCCTGGCATGCGCCAAGGCTGGAGGAGCGCGACACCATGCGCGTCCTCGTCCCCGCAACCGGCATTGTGGGCTGCGACCTCGCCTTCGCCACCCTCTTCCTGTGGCAAGCCCGCTACGAAACCAAAATTGCTTTTGCCGACGGCTGTCTCCTGCGCCGCTGGCGCGGGACGGATGGCACGTTGCTGGTGGCTTATCCTTGCGGATCGGACCTGCCCGGGCGCGCCCGGGCGCTTTCCCGGCTCGCAGACGAGGCCGCCGGACGGAGCGAGCCGCTGGTGCTGGGACGTCTCACCGCAGGCGAGCTCGCCGAGCTGTCGTCGCTGCGCCCCGGGGCCTTCGCCGCCATTCCGACCCCAGAGGACGACGACTATGTCTACGCCCGCTCCGACTTGGCGGAACTGCCCGGGCACCGCTTCGTCCGCAAGCGCAACGCCATCTCGCAATTCTCGCGCCGTCACCCCGGGTTCCAGGTGCTGCCGCTGGATGCCGCCACCGCCGCTGACGCCCTGTCCGTCGCCCGGGGCTGGCTTGACGCCGCCCTCGCGGAAGGGCAGAACGACGCGGAAGGGCTGCGCTTCGAGTTCGCGGCCATCACCCTCGCCCTGGAGAATCGCGACGCCCTCGGGCTCGTGGGAGCGGTGCTGTACGCCGAAGGGCGCCCGGCGGCAATGGCGCTGGCCAGCCCCGTCAACGACGAGACCGCCGACGTCCATTTCGAGAAAGCCCTGCCGGAGTTCGCCCGCGATCACGCCTATGCCGTCGTCAACCAGGGGCTGGCAGCGATGCTCACGCCCTTCGCATGGCTGAACCGCGAGGAGGACATGGGCGACGAAGGCCTGCGGAAAGCCAAGCTGTCGTACCGCCCGGCCGCGATGATCCGGCGCTTCCGCGCGACGCAGATGCCCTGACGACTTTTCAACCCAACGGAGGAAAACACCATGCTCGAAGCTATCCTTGACAAAAAAACCTGCGCCGACTGCCGCTTTTGCTGCGTGTTCGACGCCACCGACATCTGGGAGATGCCGCTTGTGGACGCGACCACCCACGAGGCGGCGCTGGCGGCCCGGCCCGGCGTGGCCTTCGCCCCGGACGGGGACGACTGGCGTTTCGCGGTGCCCATCCCGGCGGACGGGGCCCTCGTGAACTGTCCGGCACTCACGCCGCATGGCTGCGCGCTTGGGCCGGACAGGCCATTCGAATGCCGCCTGTGGCCCTTCCGGGCGCTCATGCGCGAGGAGAGGCCCGTCCTCGCCCTCTCTCCCGGCTGCCGGGCGGTGGCCGCCCTGCCCCCCGGCGCCGTCGCCGCCCACGCCCGCGCCATCGCCCCGCAAGTCGCCGCCTACGTCGCCGCCCACCCGCGGATGCTCCATCCCTGGCGCGACGAGTACCGCTGGCTCTGCGATCTGTAAGCATGGGGAAATGCTCCCAAGTGAGTCCCCCCAACTGACAGCCTGCCCAACCACTAGAGGGGCTAGAAAATCTAGTATTTCCAGAGCGAATCAAGAAATATCGTAGCCACAATGGGCCCGGCTTCGTCCAGGCCAAGCCCGAAGGACACGAGAGAGACGATTCAGAGGCGTGCCTTGCGCACGGCCGCGACGAAGCGCGGCCCTCCGGAAACGGCTACACAATTGCTAGAAATGCTCTAGGATAAGCGGAAGGGCGCGCGGGGCATAGTCTGCTGGCGTGGGGGACAAGCGGCGTGCCCCGGAAAATGCAAACAGCCGGCAGATGGGGGTTGCGGCGGATGGGGTGGTGTGAGAGTATCGGGGCGGAAACAAGGCGGTTGCACGACAAACACAAGGGAAAAACCATGGAATTCAACGAGCTGATCCATTCGTTCGCCGCGAGGCACGGTATCGCGGACTTGCCCATCGACAACGGCACGGCCGTGCTGGAAATCGACGACATGACCGTGGGGTTCGTCTACCAGCCCGCGTCGGACTCCGTGGTGGTGGTCGCGGAAATCGGCTATCCTGAGTCGGACCTCTCCTCGCAGCTCGCCTCGGCGATGATGAAGGCGAACTACCTCTTCGCCGGGACGGCCGGCGCGGTGCTCTGCCAGAATCCCGAGTCCGGCGCCTACGCCCTGATGCGGGAATACCGCCTCGCCGAGCACGACCCGAAGACGTTCGAGGGCGCGCTGGAAGCCCTCGTCAATTCCGCCGACGACTGGAAGCGCGTCCTCGCCGCCATGAACGACCCGGACGCGGCGGAGGACGGCGAGGACGTCGGGACGGATTCCGCCGCCGCGGAGAAAATGCCGTCCATGCCGGCGGGCGGATTCCTGCGGGTGTAACCTTTTCCCGGGCCGCGTGTAAACCCGGAAGGAACCGTTTCAACCCAAGGACGAAACCATGCTCAACATCAACGCCAACACCTACGAAACCCTCAAGGCTTTCGGCGACTTCGCGATCAAGTTCGGCTCCGACTCCAAGGCCGTCGCCCGCACCGGCATCGGCGAATCGGGGCTCGCCGTCAACCGGACGCTCGACGACAAGGCCTACGCGTTCAGTCGCGCGGCGAACCAGAAGCTGCTGAACAACGACACGCGCGCGGAGTTCCGCAACGCGATCGTCTCCCTCTTCGGCGGCGAGGATAGGATTCCGCGGAACGTGAAGAAGGCGATGGTCCTCGGCGACTACGGCAAGGGCAAGCCCCTCACGGCGCGGCGCATCGCCGAGGTGGCCGTCGCCGTGACGGACGCCATCCGGCGGGGTGGCGGGCTCCTGGTCGAAGGCCGGGCGGTCGACATGCCCGCGCTCCTGAACGACTTCGGCGCGGCCGCGGTCAAGGGCGGCGTCAGGCTCGCCGACGGGCTCGGACTGCTGCCCCGAGAGGGCGGCGGCATCAAGCTCGACGTCCCAGGCGGCGCGGCGGACCTCATCGAAAACGGAATCGAGGCGGACCCCTCCAAGGGCAACGGAATCGCCATGATGTCCAAGGCGACCGCCCCCAAGACCGCCGCCGCGCGGACGGCGAAAACCGCCAAGGACATGCTCCCGGTCGCGATGAATGCGCAGGCGGCGCAGAAGATGGTGACGGCCTCGGAGAAACGCCTGGGCGTGGAGCTTTCGGATGAGGCCCGCGAACTCTGCGCGGACCTGCTCGCGAAATACGGCGACGGGTTGCCCGCGAAGTCGGCGCGCGTGCTTTCCAACTTCATCGTGAACAACGTCGCCCACGGCGAGCACGACGAAGATTCCGGCTATCTTGCCATCCCGTTCGAGGACCGCCTCAAGGTGCTGTCGGAAGAAATGAAGGAATGGCGCGATTTCGATTTCGGCGACCCGGGCCACCGGGAGCTCGGCACGAAATTCGTCCAGCTCCAGAACGACTACGTCAAGAACACCTCCGGCAACCCGACGATGTTCTCCGAGGACCAGCCGGACGTCTTCAAGCAGCTCTACGGCGACGCGCACCGCGGCAAGTGGAAGATCAACGGCAAGCAATTCAATCCCGGCACGCCCCCGGAGGTCATCGGCCAGAAATTCCTCGAAACCGTGAAGACCCCCGCCGCGCGCAAGGCACTGTCCATCCTGTGCAACCAGGGCAACCTCGCCGACCTCGAGAAAATCCAGGCCAAGGAGTGGATCGAGGTGGACGACACGGGCAAGCAGGTCGTGAACGGCCAGGCGCAACCCGGCGCCGGGATGTTCGTCTCGCACGCCATCGCGACGGACCAACTCGCGATTGCGTGCGACGTCGCGCCTTCCTTCGAACTGGAGGTTTCCGCGGACGGCAAGACCGCCGTCGTCACCGTCTCGATCGACCGGAACATCTCCTCCAACGCCATGAAAAACAACGACTGCCGCATCGGCACCGTGAAGATCTCCCAGCGCAGCACCGTCGACCTCACCCAAAAGCCGCTGCCCGTGGTCACGGATGTCACGTTCTCCCAGACCTTCTCCCCGGACACCATCCGCCGCGACCCCAACGGCACGAACGCCTACGAGGGGTGACCCCGCCGCGCCTCCCGCTCCGGCCGCGGTTCAGGAACGGCGCGGGAGGGATGAACTCGCACCGAGGCACGGAGAGACAGAGGCACGGAGGGGGAAAAACGCACGCGGAGGCCGGAGTTTCGCCGCATGGAATCGCGTTCTCGTAGGTCGCCGCTTTTTGATTCAACTTGACAGTTGTTGAATGACATGTCATTTTACGTGCATACACGTAAAGGACTACACGCATGAGCAGCATCACCTTGGCCATTCCCCCCGACGTCGTTCGCGACGCCCGCGCCTACGCCAGCCGCAACGGCACCTCCCTCAACGGCATGGTCCGCGACTATCTCGCCGACCTCGTCCATCCCCAGGGCAACGCCGACGCCTTGGCCGACGAGTTCGCGCGCCTCGCCGCCGAACACGCCGTCCGTCGCCCCCGCCCCTACCGCTTCCGCCGCGCCGACGCCTATCCCGGGGAGCCCCTCGCGTGAAAACCTTTCTCGACACCAACGTTCTCGTCTACGCCGTGGACGCCACCGACCCCGACAAACACGCCAAGGCCGTCTCCGTCGTCCAGGACGCCCTCCGCAACCGCCGCGCCTACGCCATTTCCGTCCAGGCCCTGACCGAGTTCGCCAACGTCGCCCTCGGCAAACTCGGACTGCCCCCCTCCGCCGTGCTGGATTTTCTGCGGGTCTTCCGGGGCCTCGACGCGGTGCAACCCGACCTTCCGCTGGTCCTGCGCGGCGTGGAGCTGAAGGCCCTGCACGGCATCCACTTCTACGACACCATGATGGTCGCCGCCGCCGAACGCGCCGAAGCCGCCGAATTCTGGTCCGAAGACCTCAATCCCGGCCAGCGCTACGCCGGCATCCTCGTCCGCAACCCCTTCGCGGCGACTGATTATGAACAAAGGTGACCGTTCACGGAGTGATGGCCCTGACCGGATTTTCGCACGGTCTTACGGACACATCCCCCCTTTGCCCCGCTTTTCAAAACCCAATCTCCTCTTTCGGGCATAAAACCCAAAAACCGAAATCGTCGCCATAAATCACAACGGTTTCCGGGTTGCTTTTGAAAACATCGTACTTGACGGGAACCGTCCCGGACTCGGTGAAGATGATGAATCTCCCTTCTTCCAAGGTCCGATCGCGGTTTGGGCTATACCGCACGGCATTGGACAACCGCTCCTGGAACCGTTGCATGTCCAGGGGATGGGAATCAACTTCCCGTTCGACCCTTGTCCAATCCCGGGCGAGCAACTCCTCTCGCCACTTGTAAAATGTCCGTTTTTCGAGGGCAGCATGATGCTGTTGCAACAAAAACCCGCCAAGGCAAAGCACCGGTCCGACAATCGCCAGCACTTTTGCAAATCGATCCGACATTTTCATCGTTACACTACTGTGCCGCAACCCACTTGCCTTACCTCTGTTCTAATCGTCCCCGTTTCCCTGCTCCTCCACCGGCTCGGTCCCTTGTTCTCCGAGCAGCAAAGCGTCCTCCTCGTCCAGCAACACAAACCTCAAATCGGGGGCCACCTCTGCTTTCAACCCGTTGATGTTAAGCAAGTCCACCGCATCCAGCAAATCGCGGATTTTGTTCACGGGCCGGATTTCGCATCCGCGACAGACCAAATGGATGCGCAGCGGCAAGCTGGCCCTCTCCACGGCCGAGCGCACAAAATCCCGGAACACCGACTGCGTCATTTTTTTGCCGCCGTGGCAAATAGCGCCATCCACGACTTCCACGTTGATTCGCGTCCCAAACATGCCGTCGGGACCAAGCAACGACAATTCCACGCTCCGGCTCCCGTCTTTTTCACGCAATACGAATTGATAAGCGCCCGCCCTTCCGACCGCCTGCAGGACATTCCACAAGGTATCCATCGACACCCCGCTCTCGCCCTCGACGACAAGCCCTTGGGAAAGATCCACGCGGCTGGCATAGTCCATTTCCATTATGCTCCGTCTGATTTCCTCGACTCCCGCCCCCTCTTGCATTTCATACACGAAACGGCGGTCGCCGGATGACATGGCAATCCCCCACCATGCCGCCACCCCGCACAAGATGGTCAAAACCGCCGCGACCAGGGCTTTTTTCACATTTTGCTCCTTTCCCGGGCCTCAGCCCCCCGCCGCCGCTCCTCCCGTTCCCCGAAAAAGACGCCTATTCCGCCGTCGGGTGGAAAACACCGCTTGTAGTATTCCAGGGATTCCTCCGCCTCCTTGGAATCGATGGCGAAAAGCCTGTCCAAAGCCATCAACGAAATAGCGTCCATCCTGTCGTCGAATTTCACATCCGGCCCTGCCTCTCCGGGCCATGCGGCGGCCCTTGCGGCAAATGCCGTGATGCGCAGGGCATCTACGTCCCCGCAGTCCTTTATCCTGCCGAAGGCATCGTCCGCACGAGATTCGCGCAGGATTTCCATGGCTATGGCACAACTCCGTTCCTTCGGGCTTGCGCGATGGCTTGCGCATCCCGTCATGAAAAACGCAATCGGCAAGAGGCAAACCACGGCCGCAGCAATGCGGTGGTCACCCACTGCACTGTACGGCTTGGCTTTTCGCCTTTTGGATGGTGTCGTAGCTGGGATGGGAGGGCGGCAGACCTCAGCCGCCGCGGCGCGTGGGGACACACACCCTCCCCGGTTTTCAAGTGAAAAACGGCAAAAAAGACACGACTTCTTCAGCTCCGTCCGCAGGTTTCGCGCAAACGCCGGCAGACGGAAGACCACGAATGGCTTTTCCAAATCGCGTTCGATGTACATTTCAACCTCCGACGAAGGAGTTTTATTCTGCCATTTTGCGAAGTCAACACAAAAGTCTACGACTTTTTGCGGTTTTGGTTGCCGTGGCGAAGGCGAAAGGGAAAAACGGCACAGGGGCGACGGGCAAGACGCGGATGGGAGCCGGAAAATGAAAACGCGGGGCGGCGGGGGCACTCCGCCGGGGCTCGGGCAACCCGCCCGCGCCCCCAGGCTCCATTCCGCAACTTTCCCGCAAGAACGCCCCCGCCCCCACGCCGCAGGTGAACGCCTTTTTTGACGAATGCAATCGATTGTAGTCGAGTGCATTCGAAAAGGAGAGCCCCACCCTGCGGCCTTTGCGCCTCAAGGAGAAACGACGGCTCCCCGACAGGGGGGGCGCGGCTCCGTCCGCGCCGCCGGGAGGAGAGCGGGGGGGAAAGCGGGAGAGGAGGTCTGCGGCCCCGGGGCGCGGGTGGAATGCCCACGCTCCGACACGGGGCGGACCGCCCACTCGTCACTCGTCACTCGTCGCTGCGCCCGCAGGGCGCCCGGGCGTGGACTTGTCGACGACGGCGCAGATGCAGCAATCGCTCCAGACGTTTTCCGCGGTCTCGATCATGTCGATGATGGTGTAGATCGGGAGGATCACGCCGAGGATCATGAGGTTGCCGCCGACGCCCGCCATGAGCGAAAGCGTCAGGAAGTAGCAGCCCATCGGGACGCCCGCGTTGCCGATGGCGCAGAGGGTCGCGATGACGCACCACGCGCAGCATCCGTCCCAGCGTCGAGGCGCTGTAGCCCAAGAGCCGCCGCGCGACATCCGCGTCCACGTGCTCGAGCTCCCCGAGGTCCCTCAGTGTCCGCTCCAGCCCCGCGCGCAGCGCCGCCGCACACGGGCAGCCCGACTTCTCCCAGGCCCGTCTCAGAAGCCGCTTCTCCGCCTCCCCATACGTCGGCCCCCGCACCGTCCGCACCTTGTGCCGGCGGTTCCCCGTCATCAGCTTGTTCAGATACTTCCTCTCCATCCTGGTGATCTTCTGCATCTCCGTGAGAAACTCTCCCCTCCGCCGCCGTCCGGCTTCGGCGTAGATGGATCGCATCCTCGCGAGATATTCCCTGCAACTTGTCCTGCTCATCTTTTCCATGACCTCCGAATCTTATCCCGGTGTCCATCATCTGACCCAACCGCCCCCGCCCACTTCTCACCCTCATCACTCCTTCGGTGTCCTTGAGTCTGACTCAATGCGCTTGTATCCCTTTGAATTTTTGTGCTTGACTTTTCAGACAGCGTCTTGCAAGGTGAAAGCGAAGTTTGGAAGGGGCATGCCCAGGCAGGAGCCGAGGCGGGGATTCCCGGATGAGCCATAACCAAGGAAGAAGCCATGAAGACAACTTCTTTTCGACTCCTTTTGGAAGCGGCGGCGGGGCTTAGCCTTGCGGTAGGGATGGCGTGGGGGACGTGCGGGGGGGATGAATACGTGGCCGGAGAGTGGATTTTTGAGCCGGTGGCTGAGATGCCGGGTTGGGCGCTCAATTCGGGAACGGACGAGGATGTGGGGAATCTGGGGCTGACTGGCGGGGCGGCGTTTTCGACGAACGTGCCGCCGATGAATTGCGATTGCGGGCATAGTCTGCTTTTGCCGGGGACAAACGGCGTCGTGGAGGCGGTGTCCATCAATGACTACGATCCGCTGGCGGGGTCGGAAAAGTTTTCGATTCTGGCGTGGGTGAAACGCAATAGCGCGGACGGGGCCAACCTTTCGGCGCGCATCTTCAGCGACACGGATTCGACGGCGTTGACGAACACGACATCCGGCGTCGAGTTTCGCTTTTCCGGGAACGCGGGCAATCTGGCCTTACGGATCAACGGGACGGAAGTTTCAAGCACTGTCGGCGGCATCGCCCCAACGAATGGCGAGTGGCATCACGTAGCCGTGGTCTACGATGGGACGCGCGCAGCGACCAATTATGCGACGCGGAATGTCCATTTCTACGTGGACGGCATCCAGCGGGGCGTGGGGAGCGTCCTGCAGAACGCCGTCGTCGCGACGAACTATGCGCCCGTGGTGGTCGGGAATGCCTCGCCGTTGCGGACGGCGGCGAATCTGATGGCGGGGAACATCGACGATGTGCTGGTGGTTCCGGGGTGGGCCCCGGACGCCGTGGGCAACGGCAACGCGAACGCGGCCATCCAATGCTTCATGAATTCGGCGGACGACATCTTTCCGCCGTCCATCATCGCGCCGACGGACGTAGAGGCGGAGGCGGGCGAATGCCTAGCCCCTGTGGCCGTGGCGTTGGGAACGCCAACGGTGGGCGATGATTGCATGGTCGCGGCGGTAACGAACGACGCCCCAGGAACGTTCCCGTTGGGGACCAACGTGGTGACGTGGACCGTTTTCGACGAAGCGGGGAACTCTTCCAACAGCGTCCAAATTGTGACCGTTGTGCCCAGCCGCACGGGCGACTGCGAAGAAGACGGCCTGACGGATTACGAGGAAGTCGTGACCCACGGAACCGATTGGAATTGCGCAGACACCGACGACGACGGCTTGAACGACGGAGACGAAGTGGACCTGGAAACGTCTCCCTTCCTGCCCGACACCGACGGCGACGGCTGGACCGACGGCGAAGAAGTGTTGGATGCGGGAACGGACCCTCTGGACCCGTTTTCCGCCCCGCGCCTTGCCCGCGGGGTGCTGTTGCACGCGGTGAAATATTCCGCCGGCGCAGACTCCCAGTGGGTCCAGTTGCATTGCAGCGGTCCGCGCGAAGTGGATATTTCGGGCTTCCGCATCCAGGTCGCGGGCACGAACTGGGAAACCCAAGTGACGTTCCCGTCGAACACGTGGATGGTTCCGGGCCATTTCCTGCTGGTCGGCGGCACCAATATTCCCAACGCCGACATCGAAGCCGATTTCGACCTGCCCGGTTCCTATTCGAGCCTGCCGACGGCCGGCATCCGCCTGATGGCCCCCGAAAAATCGACGAACGCTCCCGTCGACGTGCTGATGTACGGCTCCCACGTTCCATTCAACGAGCTAGGACTGGACACGACGGGCTGGCTGAGCGAAACCACCAACCTCTGGGCCTCGTCAACCCGCCACTTGGAACGCTGGGAATTTGGACGGGATACGGACCGGGAGGGGAATTGGCATCATGTTGCCGATGGAACCAACATTGAAAACGCAGGGACGGTCCTGGACACGGACGGCGACGGATTGACCGATGAACAGGAATACACGGGAGCGCGCAACGACGGGGTTCCGACAGATTCCTTGAACTTGGATTCCGACGGCGACGGATTGTGGGATGGTTTTGAAATCCGCAACGGACTGGACCCGCAGGCAACGCACAGCGGAGGTTCTGTCACGAGCGACTACGACACCATTAATCCCGAGACAGGCAACACCTTCGGACAAGACCAGTTGGCCGCAGACGTGGAAGTGTCTTGGAGCGCTTCAAAATCCGATTGGACAATGGGCGGCAGCATCGGCAGCAATGGCTGGGTCCGTTTCGAAATTACCGCTTCGGACGGCGGGGCGATTTGGGCATCGATTGCGGAAGGAGGCCACACTTCCGAAGCATTCACCTATTCGGTCGGCGATGCGACCATCCTTTATGAATCCACAAGGACCGTTGGCGGCTTCACACGCCTGTATCTTTTGTTGCAACCGACTCTCGGCAGCGGAACATGCGCACTGGAAATTGACGACAACAGCGCGGGCAGCGGAGTGACCGATCCCGACCAAGTCGGAGCCGACATTTCGGCCGCTTTCCAAGCGGCCCGCCTGAATATCTCCATGCCGCATACCGATGAAACGACAGAGGAAAGTCCTGGCGAATTCATTCCCGACTCCTCGGTTCACACCAATGCCCCACGCACTGCGTTGACCATTGGAGCTTGCGAACTTTACGGCCTCCCCGGGCAATTGAGGCTGGAGTGGGGGAGCAGTGACATGTCCATGTATTCTTCGCCCGATAGCGGAACTCCTTTGTCGTTTTTTGCCGCACCCGCGTGTGGCTCTGAACCTACAACTTTATATGTAGAAGGTCTAACGACAGGACACAGTGAAATCCAATGGCTATCTGTAGACGTGCCTGAGTTGTATGATATGATTGGTGTCACAGTTGTGAAAGCAAGGTTGGCAGCATCAAGCATCTTTGCTCTGGATGGCACCTCCATTAATGTGGATGTCCTCACGGAACCAGCTTCTGCGCAAAGTTATTTGAACAACGTCCATCTTGATGTTCAAAAACCGGATGGCACAACTGATTTTGACAATCCTGCACATCTTGGAAGCACAATCGAATTACGCGGGGATTCTCTGTCGGAATGGCGAATTCCCAATATGCGGTGGTATTCCACGCAGGCGGATGATTGCAATTATTATTCCGATTATCATGTGATTGGCGATTGCTACATAGGAGGAAATCATTTTTCCTTAGGGTATATTTGTGTTTCCGTGGATACGAAGCCAGGTACCACAGAGTCTTTTGCGGAGCCGACAAATTACTGGGCGGGTGAGATTGACGTTTTCCCGAGCTATAATTCCGTGTTCAATTTGTGGGAGGCAACCGTTTCTGTTGGCTCATTCCGCAGGGATGTTCGCGGAGCCGTGACTATCCAGATGCCCTCTGCTTCACAATTCTATCCAATGTTGCTAGCCGAAGAAATGTTCCATGTGGGGCAGCTGGAAGGAACAACATCAACGCTTCTGAATCATTTGTGGAAGGCCGAAGATGTGATGGGCCTTCTTTTGGCGCGGCAACCGTTCTGGGGTGACTCGGAAGAAGAGGTCATTGCCAAAGCCAAAAGATCGTGGACGAACTATTGTCACCGGATCGAAATTAATGGATTCGATGCGATTCAAGTCGGCACCTCTCTTCGATACCAAATGGAGCAGGAAGCAAAAACAGCTGCCGGGGCCTCGCATCGCTATGCCTTGCGTTGCACATATGACCCTCCCCAACAACAATAAGGAGAAGCATGAAAAACAAATATGTCCTAGACAGCTGTGTCGTAAGTTTGCTGTTCCTATTCCTCTTGCCCTTGCTTTCGGCATCCGCAATGCCTTTTCCCCGGTTGAATCCGTTGAAAGCTAGGACATTCGCTTCCGCCTTTGAAGACCCGGAGATGATTGTTGGCGTTTTTCAGCTCGTCAACGAACAGTGTTTCGAGTATTGGCACACGGAGAAAAAAGATGAAGAGCTTTATGGTTTTTATCAACTAGAGTACGACCATGACATCGTTCCGCTCATATGTCTTGAAAGGTTGAAGGGGGATATCCCCGACTATCTTTTTTTCCAGGTTGGTTCTGCTGTCCGTATCTCGTTGAATGGAGAGGAAGTCAATATGTTTTGGAAGCTTCCCAGATCACAGTGGTTGCTGGCATTGGAACACACCGATGGTTCCACGCTTTTGCCGGATTATTTGGAACTGCCGTTTGAAAGCATGGCTCCGCTGCCATGCGATGGGATTAAGACCAACGTCTACCGCTTGCCTGGCGACAGGACGGGGTCTGTCCTGGTTTTTGACACCTCTTGTAGTCAGAACCTCTATCCCGTTCGCATCCATGATGGATGGAAAGATAGCGCTATTGTGAGGGATTTCATTGCCGCAAGCCACGCATGGCAGAACATGAAACAGCATGACAGCACTATCCTTGGCGATCCGTTTGACAATGTATCGCCCACAACCAATTTAGGGAAACTATTTTTGGAGGAGTTGAGGAAGAGAGGGACATTTCTTGATTCTTATCCATAAATACCTCTTCAACATGGACACCAGGGGACAGGCCATTAAGTTGCCATGCATATCCTGATTGTCCTTGTTCCACCAGCAATAGTCCATAAAGAAAGTGAGGAGTGCCATGAAGGTTAAGCAAGTACTCTTGTGTTGCATCATGGGGGTGATCGCAACACCTGTTTTAGGGGATACGTGCTGTGATACAAGCCCTGTTGCCATTCATGCCGCTGCAAGTTTGGCGGATGCCATAAAAATGGATAATGCATGGCTAGGTGTGTTTGATGTTCCTCTTCGAATCCCTCCCACAACACCAACAGGTGAAAACGACGATATTCTTCCCGGACTCTTTGAGTTAAGAGTCCATCATAATGTTGTCCCTTTGAAATTGGTGGAGAGCTTGCATGGCAACATCCCCAATTTGATATTCATCGTTGATCCTCGGCATAATCGCGCCGTACTGGATCAATCTCCATTCCCATTTCATGGATTACCAGAAAGCCGTTGGTTGCTGGCGGTCATTCCTGACAATCAAAATGTCAACTTACCATCCACGTTAGAGGTTGTTGGAAATATTGAGGAAACTGTTAAAATTATCCAAGCTAACACTGTTCGATTGGCTGGAGATGAGCATGGAACTGTTTGTTTGAAATACCCGGAAAAGATGGCAAAACGGCTGGAAAGCATGGATTCCAATTGGCGCGAACATCAAATGGCCTATGCTTTTGGAGATGACAAACTGTTGGAGGACGTGCGCCGTATCGTTCAACTATACCATGTAGAACAAGCTCGTAAAAAAGGTCTGACGGTAACTGATGGAGAACGCATTGATTCATTCAAAACGGAATTTGGTGGTATCATGTTTCAACGATTGTTATCAAGTGAGGCTGTGCCGAAATAATAACAAACAGCCTGTTCCCACTGTTTCCTAAAGAGAAACTGGGGCTACTCCCGTTTTGGTATTTGCACGAAATGTTCGTCTTTCGGAAAGTCCCGGGGGATTAGTGCATCGTCCTGTTAATCATTGACAATACGACCCGGTCCTTCTGGGCGACGGCCGCCTCGCGAGCGCGGGTGACTGACGCCAGCACCGAGTCGGGCGATTTGAGCCACACGAACGGCTTGGCGAGCGTCCGGTTGAACTCCACGACGAACCGGGCCAGGTGTTCGCGCAGTTCCGAGACGGCATGGAACGCCTTGCCCCGCAGCCCGTAGCGCTCCACCCGCGAGAACCAGCTTCCCACGGCGTTGAGCCACGACGAACTCGTCGGTGTGAAGTGGAAGTGCCAGTCCGGGTGCTCGTCGAGCCACGCCATGACCTCCTTGGTCTTGTGCGTCGAACTGTTGTCCAGCACCACGTGGATCGGACCGTGGCTTTTGCGCGCGCGCATGCGGCGGTCGACGAGCCGCAGGAAGGAGAGGAACTCCCTGGCGCGGTGCCGCTGGGCGCACTTCCCGATGACCTTCCCGCTCTGCAGCTCGAACGCCGCGTAGAGGTTGGTCGTCCCGTGGCGGACGTAGTCGTGCGTGTGCCGCTCCACCTGGCCGGGGCGCAGTTGCAGCAGGGGCTGGGTGTGGTCGAGGGCCTGTATCTGGGTCTTCTCGTCGATGGACAGCACGATGGCCCCTTCCGGCGCGTTCATGTACAGGCCGATGATGTCGATGACCTTCTCCGCGAAATCGGGGTCGGAACTGAAATTGAACGTCGAGAGCAGGTGCGGCCTGAGGTTCGCCTCCGACCAGATGCGGGCGACCCGGTAGCGGGTCACGCCGGCATGGCGGCTCATGAGGGAAAGCGACCAGCGGGTCGCCTCCGCGGGCAGGGCGGGAGGGGGGTGAAATGGATTATTCCATGGTGTTGAAAACGGCTTCCATTGTGTGAAACTTTTTGCGGTGCAAGGAAAGAGCGGGAGGGGGCGGCTCCGTCCGCGCCGTCGGGAGGAGAGCGGGAGAAAAAGCGGGAAAGGACGAAGGGCTACCACCTCAAATGGCTCCCGTCACGAACTCGCCATAGTTGTCGCGCGAAGAAGGGCTTCATCGGCTCGTCAAATTCTCGCCATGATGGAAGGGATGAACATGGCGTCCATCTTGGAGACTGCACAGTAGTGACGTCCGAGATCCTTGAGGGACGCGCCGAAGTGGTAGAGTTCCATGCCGTCGAGAATGAGAAACCTGTCGTGGAAAACGCCTGTCGTTTTGACGTCCAGTGGCGGGTTCTGCTTGTTGAACTTGGCGACGGCCGCCGAAGTCAGGAACACGGTGGCCGATTTTTGCGTCGTGGCAATGGTGACGGATGCGCCGCCGCGCTTGCAGGAGAGGAGGTCAAGCGTCGTGTCGTCGCAGTAGTTGTCGACGAGAACGATGCTTTTCGCGGCTTTACGGACCAGTTTGCGGACGAAGGACCAGGCGTCGTAGTGTTTGCCCTCGAAAAACACCTTTTGGGGAGGGAAATTGCCGCCGTCCATTGCCTTGAATATCCGGTCGAAGCGCTCCTCGTTGCGGGCTTGGTCGGCGATTTGCTTCGACCTGTCTTCCAGTTGCCGCCGTTCGGTTTCGGCAATCCTGGCCATCACGGGAGCGATGGAGGCGAGAGCCTTGCGCATGGCGACGAACGCGTTGGTGATGCGGACGGACGCCGCCACGGCCGTCGGGGAGTTCAGCACGGAAGCAAGCATGATGATGCCGTGTTCGCTGAAAACAAAGGGAAGATAACGCGTCCCTCCCCGTTTCGAGGTCGCATTTTGCGACCTCGAAAGGTTTCCTCCGCCGGCGCCACTGTCGTTCGAGGCCGCAATTTGCGACCTCAAACTTTGCCATTCGGCATCCGACAGCCGGAACATGAAAGCCGGGGGAAACCTCTCGGGGTTTCGTTTGACCTGCTCGTTGAGGCGCTTGGTCGGAACCCCATAGAACTCTGCCAAGTCCCGGTCGAGCATCACTTGGACACCGCGAACCGTGAAAATGCACGATCGCACCAAGTCATCGGCAATTTCGGTGGATGCCGCCGTGCGCGCGGCAGGGCAAGCGCGGCATGCAAATCGGGGGTCCCTTGGGCGTTGCGGTCCATCGTCGAAAAGTGCAGCAGGGCGGAGAGAAGGAATCGTCACGCGCCGCTTGCCGTGGCGGCCGAGGGGGCGGGCGTGGACTTGTCGACGACGGCGCAGATGCAGCAATCGCTCCAGACGTTTTCCGCGGTCTCGATCATGTCGATGATGGTGTAGATGGGAAGGATGACGCCGAGGATCATGAGGTTGCCGCCGACGCCCGCCATGAGCGAGAGCGTGAGGAAGTAGCAGCCCATCGGGACGCCCGCGTTGCCGATGGCGCAGAGGGTCGCGATGACGCACCACGCGAGCATCACGGGCAGCGTGAGGACGATGCCGCATTCCGGCGAGTTGCGGATGACGAACAGCGACGTCACGAGGATGAACGCGGCGCATCCGTTCATGTTGATCGTGCAGCAGAGCGGCAGGATGAAGCGCGCGATCCACGGCTTCGCCTTCATGTTCTTCTCGGCCGTCGCGACGGTGACGGGCAGGGTCGCCGCCGACGACTTGGTGAACAGCGCCATCAGCAGCGCCGGCGTCATCTGGCGCATGACTTTGTAGCCGTTGACGCCCCGGAGGTAGCAGAAAAGCGGCAGAATCACGAAGAACTGGAGGAAGTTGCCGCCGAGCACGACCAGCACGTATTTGCCGATCGAGCCGACGACGACCCCGGCGGACATCTGCGCGGCGAGTTGCGCGGCGAACGCGACGATGCCGACGGGAAGCGCCCAGATGAGGCCCTTGATGAGCCCGAAGAACACTTCCTGCAGGCCCGCGAGCGCCTTGTGCAGGGTCCGCACGTTCTCGCTCTTCTTCCCGAGCACGGCGATGGCGATGCCGATGCCCGCGGAGATGAGGACGATCGCGAGGACGTTTCCGCCGAGGAACGGATTCACGAGGTTGTTCGGGATGGCGTTGAGGATGTGGCCGTAGACGGTCTCCGGCGTGCGGGAGATCTGCGCCATCGCGTCGGCGTCGTTGGCGACCGCGCTGACCACGCCCGGGTCGATCGTGCCGGGATTGACGAGCACGAAGAGCCCGAGCCCCAAGAGCGCGGCGACGAAGGAGGTAAGCACGGTGTAGGAGAACGTCTTGGCGAAGACCTTGCCCATGGCGTTGCCCTCGCCGAGCGAGGCCATCGCGGTGAGGATTGCGAGCGCGACGGTCGGCACGGCCACGAACTGGAACGCCCGCGTGTAGGCGGACGCCACGAAGTCCATGAACCGGTCGAGCGGCGCGATGCCGAGGGTTCCCAGGACCGCGCCCACGATCAGCGCGGCCGTCCAGATTGCTGCCTGCTTGAATTTCATTTCAACTCCCTTTGTGCTTTGTTTCTCTAAGCATACCATTTTTTTGCGCCCCTGTCGATTACCAAAGGAGCGGAGGAGACAGATTCAGGAAAGGCCTTGGGCTGCGGATCAGGAAGGACTCACACAGAGGCACGGAGGCATGGAGGAGAAAGGACGGAGCGCGGCCGTTTTTGGCGATTGCAATCGATGGCAGTCGATGGCGGGCAACATTCCCTCCCCTTGGCGTTCCTTGCGGCTGCAATTTTCCCCGCTTTTCTCCCGCGCCCAAGGCGCAAGGCCGGGAGGCGCGGCATTTTTGCCGCGCCCAAATGGAGGGGCGAGGCTGAAGCCGCATCCTCGAAACCATGGCCTCAAATTCGGCAACTGCCGATTCCGCGTCAGGCGGGCGGGGCGTCGAAGTGGAGGTTGTAGGTGGCGTTGACGGTCGCTTCGAGGCGGAATTGTTCCGGGATGGCCGACAGCCGCGCGTCGGTGTTGTTGCCGGCGGGGATGGTGATGTCGAGGGTGGTTTCTTCGTAGCTGGCGGTGTCGTCCACTTGCGTTTGGCCCTGGGCGGTGAAGAGGAAGCCGATGCCTTCGGTGATGGTCACCGAAGCCTTGATCGAGCCGTCCTCCGCCTTGCCGAGCGTCCAGGTCAGGGGTTTTGGGAAGGGGTTTGGGGCTTCCTTG
>JAEEGL016474939.1_pt1 | contig 21907 bp, 10 predicted proteins | sample 9134231 | NCBI WGS metagenome assembly JAEEGL01 (sample SAMN16246548, study PRJNA631951) | gut metagenome | biome: gut microbiome; feature: rumen; material: fiber-attached | host: Bos | place: Iran: Karaj | collected 2018-10 | reverse complement strand
GCAATCCTGACTTTATACAATACATCATCGACCAATGTTCTGGCGCGGGGGAGATCGCCGTGAAGAAGATGATGGGAGACTACTGCGTCTATTGTGACGGTGTCCTCTTCGTCCTCATTTTCGATAACAATTTCTACCTGAAGGTGACAGCGCCCGGCAAGGCTGCCCTGAAGGAAGTCATCCTTCAGCCGCCATATGACGGCGCCAAAGTCTACTTCTATATTAAAGATGTGGATGACCGGGATTACCTGACAGCACTTATCAAAGCCACGATTCCGGAGTTGATTACAAGAATTATTATTTGAAAGGTATTAGTTATCCTCTATGTGATTGTTTGCTTTTCTAAACAAGTGATTGCGTTCGCTTGTCTGCAAATATAGGCAACTTGATTGATGGAAACAATACCGTTAGTAGGTCGTCGGTTACTTTGACTTGCTTCCGACAAGGTTGTCCCATCAGAATGGAAGCGAAGTCCCGACATCCTGTTTCTGGATGCCGGGACTATCAGGGTTTGCATGAGGGCTTGAACAAAGCCTTTATCCAAAGAGATGTCAGAGGATGTATTCGGCATTCTCGACGAAGCCGCATTTGATCATGAAGTTGAAAAGAAGGTTGATCCATGCGTTCACGGGTTCCCCGTCATCCTTGAGTCCGAAGCCGTGCTGGGTCCCTGAGAAGTAATGCAGTTCGGCGGGGAGTCTGTTCTTGTGCCAGAGCTGGTAGATGTTTATGGCTGTGGGGGCGGGCCACATGTCGAATTCCGGAGCAAGCACAAACAGAGGTGTCGGGTCTGCGGGCAGTTCTACCGCATCGTTGCCACCGTAGATGGGGGCCGAGAAATTGGGCTTGCTCATGTCGTCATGCTTGTACATCACATTGAATGTGACTCCGCTTCCGGCAGAAAATCCCATGATTCCGATCTTGTCGGGATTGATTCCGTATTCGGATGCATGAGTGCGGACATATGCGATGGCCGCCCTTCCGTCATCCCCGGCAAGATCCTGGATGGTGGGTCCTTCCTGTTTGCGGGCGAATCTCTGCATGAGAGCCTCCTTCTCCTCATCGCTCATGTTCTCGAGATCCATGGTCCCGCCTTGGCCGGCTCCTTGCAGCTCACGCTGTCCGGTGACTCCTCCGAACATCGCCCCGACGGACTTGTCCACGTCCTCGGGCGTGTCTCCAGCATACGTAAGCCGATACTTGAGGACAAAGGCTGCAATGCCGTGGTCCGCGAGCCACCTAGCCACATTGTGTCCCTCGCTGTCGATGGAGTGCATGAAATAGCCTCCTCCAGGGCATACTATCATGGCGGATCCCGTCGCTTTGGCCGGGTCGGGAAGATAAGGGGTGATTGTCGGTGCTGCGACGTTCATGACTAGACGCTCCGTGCCGAAGGGACGGATGATCTCGTTGTCCTGTACCCAGTCTTCGCTGCCTGGGGCGACACCTTCGTAGATTCTGACGGGTTCCGAGACTGTATAGTTCCCCGAACACGCCGTCGCCACGGCCACGATGGCGGAGGCGACAAAAAAGATGATTCTGTTCATTGGCATTGTCTATTGTTTGATTGTTTCTATTCGTACCGGACCTATGAGACCGGAGGGGAGAAGGGCTTCGCCTGCCCTGTGGAACACCTGTGTGGTGTGGGTGTAGCTGCCGGCATCCTTACGCTGATCCCCGATCATCCTGTTCACCCAAAGGTTGACGACTTTTACTTCTATATCGTTCTCACCTTCATGTGCGGCGGAGGATATGTCAACCCTGAAGGGGGTTTTCCAGACGACCCCGAGGTCCTTTCCGTTGACTACGACTCTCGCAAGATTCTTCACGCTTCCGAGATTGAGCCAGACTTCGCCGTCCATATGCGATCCGTCGAGGGTGATCTGCTTCTTGTAGATGGCGGAACCTGAATAATACTGGATGAATTTGTCCGGGTGGGCGGTCCAGTCCGTCAGGACATCAAAGGTGATTCGGGGAGGGACACCGAGTCCGTCGACGAATTCCACAGTCCATGCGCCTGCGACATCGGTCTCATCAATCTTGACGGCAGGTAGGGTAAACTCGCGGACATCCGTAGGGTGGCGGAAAACGACGAAAACCGCATCCATGGGACCGAAGTGGATTCTGGCTGTCGTGCCTGAGTCGTCCATCTTGTAGGACACCTTTGATATCTTCCCGGTGACAGGGTCCCATATCTCGGGTTCCATTCCGCTTACCCTGAAGGAGACATCGATTTCCTCCGTGTTCTCGGTACGGCTTCCCAGCCAGTAGATCTGCGTCTTGTCCAGCTGCCTGTGCACGAAGAGGATTTTGGTGTCGGGGTTCGGCTTCGAGTAGGTTACATCGGGAGTGGAGGAAATCGCCTCGAAAGCGTCATCGATGCCGCCTCCGAATACTTTTCCTTTTCCATAGGATGTGAACTCGCCTCCTTCCCAAAGTTTGTCGGCCAGCGAGTTGAACCGGGCATCGTCGTCGGAGAGCGACGGGGTTGCAAGGGGCTTCGAGCCGATCAGAGTAGCCCCTTTCCTGACGAGTTTTTCGATAGCCTCAAGAACAGGTAGAGACACTAGCGACGTATTATCCCCGAGGACGAGGACCTTGTATGTGGTTCCCGCAGGAGTGGTCAGGAGTCCGTCCTTGACCCCGATTACCTCCTTCAAGGTCTGGGCATCGACAAAGTCGAAGTTGTACCCCTCGGGGATGTGGGGAAGAGCATTCCCGTATAGGGAGGTTATATTCGTGTCCTCTCCGTAGAAATAGAGAATGTCTGCCACGGAAAGCCCTTGGGACAGCATGTAGGAACTCCTCGCCAGATAATCTATCCATGCGCCGGCTTCCTCCGCCCAAGTCTCATGGCGATTGAACCATTGGCCGAAAGGACCAAGAGTGAGCCCGGGCTTGTAGTTGTCTAGGGGCTGATGGGCCGATTCGTGTATGACGAACCTGTTCAGGCCGCTGGCGAGCTCCATGTCGGCCGTGTATTTGAGGGTCTCGGGACACCATCCCCAGGCATTCCCGTTCGCGGTGAGCGATTCTGCCGCCACGTATTTCTGACCGTAGATGTGGGCGACGGAAGCTGATTCCCGTATGTCCGCCCCGTTCCCTCCCTGGGCGTATCCTCCCGGTATCCCGCCCATCGGGGTCCACATCGCCGACATCGGCACTTCGGAACTTCTTTTCACCTGCATCCCGTCGGCCACGAAGGCGCGACCGGCTTCGTGCGACTCGCTATAGCGCGCCATGCCACGTTTGTCCAGAAGGTCTGTCAGCAGGTCGTAGTGGTTTTTGACGGTTAGGTCCCCGATGGTCTTCCTGAAGTCCCAAAGGAATTTGTCCGAGGCGTTGGGGTCGCCTATCACATAGCCGGCCAGTGCAGGCATCCAGCGGTGAAGATCGTATCCGGCGTTCTTTTCGAACTCCTCGAACATCCGGTCGGTCCAGTTGAGGGTCCCGGCCTCCCAGCTGTCGGTGATTATATAGTGAAGTCCCTTCTTTCCCATCAACCCTCCGGTTGCGTCCTTATACATGTCCAGATATCGGGTGAAGTATTCTCTGACTGCCTCGGGATCCATCTTGTCCACTTCCAGTCCGGTAGCCTCGGGTGAAGCCGGGCTGTTCTGATGGCCGGTGAGGCTATAGCCGAAACGTATCACCTTCCATATTCCGTTGTCTGGAGTCCAGCTGAGGGAACCGTCTGCTTTCATCATGTGGGTGATGTCCAGTACGTCCTCCGGCCGGATGCATGAGTCCTCATCTCCGCTGTCTAAGGAGAAGGACTTGTCCAGCCCTGTCGCTGCAGTGAAACCTGCTTTCTCGATATATCTTTCTACCCTCGGCACGAAGTGGAGGCGGAATTCGGCAACCTTCACATCGTTGATCTTCGGTGAGTTGTCGTTCCCGAAATTTCCCATGGGACCCAGCCCCATCTCTCCCAGGATTGCTGCAAAGGGATTGGGCCCGCCTCCACCCGCCTTCGGCTTGCCTGGATTCTTGTACGAAAGACGGAATACTCTTCCCTTGACGGGATTGAAGTTCACATCTGTCACACCTGCGACAGATCCGCCGACACTGGTGACTCTGGTGAATGCCTTCCCGTCCTGGCTGACTTCCAGCACTACTTTGTCCGATGCGGGTGCGGGGCCTCCGAATCCTCCGAAACCTCCAAAACCGCCGCCTTCCACCCCTCCGACGACAGTGATGCCATAAACCGTCCTAGGGTAGTCGAACTCGTATTGAATCCATGCGGGACTGGTTTCGTCCTCGTCGTAGGGTAGAGACGAGGTGGTGGCGAGGTCTCCGTCTGTGAGTTCGGTGAGGGAGAATGTCCCGGCGCTGCTTTTGACGATAGGGGCCTGGTCGGGAGAAGAGTAGCCCAAAGGCATTTTCATTGCCAGGACCGCGACGTCCTTGTAATACTCGGGCTTAGGTACATCTGTGGAGGTCATGCCGTAGCCTCCTCCTCCGGAGGAAATATTCTGGAAGGATCCTGTGGTGGTCGGAGGGTGGGGGAGAATTCCGTCGAATTGAACACCTCCCTCCAAGTCGATCTCGCTCCAGACGAGTTTCTTCATTCCCTGCTCGGGCTTCACCCAGGGCCCTCCGCTCTCGCTCCATCCGGGCGAGCCTGCGATGGCCATCTCAAGCCCCAGTTCGTAGGCCTTTTCCGTAACCGTCCGGAATACGTCCTTCCACTCGTCGGTCATGTAGGCGATGCGTTCGTCCACCACCTGCGGAGTCGTAAGGGCTGCATCGAAAGTCTGGAAACCTCCTAGTCCTACCCTTTTCATCCATTCTATGTCCTTCAGGGCTCCGTCCTTGGTGATGTTACCGTTCATCCAGTGCCACCAGACCCTCGGCCTTGCCTCGGAAGGAGGACAGAGGAAGTTCTCCTCTAGCTCCCCTGAGGTCGGTTCGGATCTTCTTTCGCTGCAGGAGACGAACAAAGATACCGCGATGAAAGAAAATAATAATGTCTTTTTCATCCTGTTATTATTATGGTCGGTTCAATAGTAAGCACCCCCCCATGTTTTAATTTGAGGGGTGCAGGAAGGATTGTTATAGTGCAAACGAGATGCAATGTTTTCCACTGTCGAGGATCTTGTCGCCTGATGGGGTCCTGACGATGGTATTGGTGGAAGGAGGGGTCAGAATGTCCATCCTTATGCCGTCTCCTGTCTTCTCCCAACGCAATTCGATTCTGCCGTAGGGGGTCTCGTGCCAGCCCTCGACGAAATCGAATCCTTCCATGAAGCATGGATCCACAATTATGGTTTCATATCCAGGTGCCCCTTTTTGGAGACCGAGGATTTCACGATAAAGGAAGTCTCCGACACATCCGTAGGCAAAATGGTTCATCGAAGCTCTCGCCGAATTGTGGTCTTCCGGTATCGCCATCCAGTTCTCCCACATTGTGGTCGCGCCCATCTTCACTTCGTACAGCCACGAAGGTGCATCGTCGTCGAAGAGAATGGTCCTCGCCATCTCCTTGTCGAAGCTAAGCAGCACGTCCAGCAGGAACGGGGTCGAGAGGAAGCCGGTGTTGAGATGGTCTCCCATTTCGTGGATGCATTCCAGAAGATGGTCCTGGACGGCGGGGCGTCGTCTGTCGTCGGTAAGGCCCATAGCTAGAGTCAGTGTATAGAGTCCCTGCATGTCGAACTCGAGGCGTCCGTCTTCCCGGAGATAGTTCTCGATGTAGGCTTTGCGTATGTTGTCGAGCAGTGTGTCGTATTTGTCCTTGTCTTCGCTTCTTCCAAGCACAGATGCGATCTTCGACATCAGAGAAGCGCTGTATGCGTACATCGCCGTGGCCACGCATTTGTTGCCGAGATCCATCCCGAACCCCATGAAGCCTCCGTTCCCCCTATATCTGTCGGGGGTCTTGGGCAGAGACCAGTCTCCGTACTGGAATCCGTTTTCCCACAGATAATTCGGAGCCTGGGAGGAGACGTAGTCCATCCATTTGGTCATCATCTGGTAGTTCTCCTCCAGGACGGAAGGGTCACCATACTCTTCGTACAGTCTCCATGGGACAATGACGCATGCATCGCTCCATCCGGCGGCGCAAGTCTGGTTGATGTACGGCATCCTAGGGATGACATCGAGGATAGAACCATCCTCCCTCTGGTCGTATCTCATGGAGGTCAGCCATTTTGCGAGAAAGGCCTTCACGTCCATGTTGTATGTGGCAGTGGGTGCGTAAATTTGCATGTCTCCGGTCCAGCCAGCCTTCTCGCGGTGGGGGCAGTCCGTAGGGATGGACAGCATGTTGCCGCTCTGGCTTCTAAGAATATTCTCCTGCAGGCGGTCGAATCTCTTGTCGGAGGTGCTGAAGCCTCCGGTGATATCCATGTCGGTATTTAGAACCTCCACTTTGAAGTCGTCCACGCTTGCACCCTCCGACAACCCATCTATGATGACATATCTGAATCCCATAAAGGTGAACTGGGGAGTGTATGTGAATGTGCCGTCCTCGGCGAAGGTGAACTTGGTTATCTGCTCCTTGTGCTTCCCGTTCAGTGTCACGAGGACATTGCCTTTGGAATCCGCCTCCTCCTGGTGGCAGAAGGTGACCCTCTGTCCTTTTTCCCCGGTAAGCGTGGAAGCAACTCTCCCGACAATGTTCTCGCCCACGTCCAGCACGGTTTGTCCGTTCTCGCTTACGTAGAGCCTCTTGGGCACGATGGTGCGGACAATGTCCACAGGAGGGGCAAGCCTGCCTTTCAGGATGGAGTTGTCATAGCTTGCCGTCTTGACACTTTTCCAAGAGGAGTCATCGAATCCCACCTCTTTCCAGCCCTTCGGCTCGAGTGAGGCATCGAAGCTCTCCCCTTCGTAGATGTCGGCGTAGACGTATGCCCCATAACTCCAGCGGAAGTCCCCGTCAGTCTGTATGGTCTGAGTGGTCCCGTCCTCGAACTCCACGATAATCTGGCAGAGCAGCCCGTTGCTGTCTCCGTACTGGTTGCCCACGGCGGTGACGCCCAGTTTGCCGCTCCACCAACCGTCTGCCACGATCGCCCCTATGACATTGGCTCCCTGCTTGAGATTGCGGGTGATGTCGTATCTCTGGTATTCGAGATAGTGGGGATAGGTCGTGAAACCCGGTGCGAGGATTTCGCTGACGCATTCTCCGTTGATGTACAGGTTGTAGACTCCGTGTGCGGTGGCGAAGGCTGTGGCCCTTTTGATCTTCTTTCCGAGATTGAATTCCTTTCTGAAGTATTGGCAGCGGTCAAGTTCATCCTCTGGGACGTAAGGCTTGGCGGGTCCACCTCCCATCGAGGCGAATACTGCGGCCATCGGGTTGTCGCTGTGCTCGACTTTCTTTCTATCTTCGGTGATTTCGATCCACTGCGCAGTCCACTTTTCCGAAGAAAGCCCCGTGGAGAAGGTGTTCCAGTCTGATGTTGCGCTCTGCCCATGGTTGTCGTACGATGTCACCTTCCAGCAGTACTGCCTATTATCTGCTAGAGGACTCCCTTGATAGCGGACACCGAAGGGACGGGAGGAGGAAACCTTTCCGGAAGACCAGACCTCTTTTCCGTCTGAGTCTCTTACCGTTATTTCGTATGAAGTCTGGGAGCAACCCTCCGCATCCGAGGAGAGCCTCCAGCTGAATACGGGCGATTCTTCTATCCCCGTGGGCTCGGTCATGTCGTTCACCTTGGGGGAATAGACTCTGTAGCTTCCTGCCGCGGAGGGTAGCAGCGTGGAGAGCAGAAGTATGGCGACGGCCAGGAGCGATCTTTCCTTTTTCATCGTTTCGTGTTTCTTTTTTGTCGTTTCGTGTCGTTTGGTCCCTCTATGGGGGCGGGGTGTTTCCCCGCCCACAGGAGAGACTGAAACTAAATGGCCCCTTCGTATATGAAGTAGAACACCTCGTTCAGGCCGTTCATCTTGACTGTGTAGACTCCACCGTTCTCTTCGATGACCACCTCACCTGAGGTTATGCACAAGGTCGTGTCCTCGCCATCGACGAGCGTATGGATGCTTGAGCCGGTGAAGATGTTGAATGTCATGCCCATGAAAGAGACCTCTTCGTTCTTTCCGAAAGCGAACTGACCTGGAGCTATGGTTCCGTCTTCAGGACCGATTCCGTAGGTCCCGGGGGAAATGGAGCCATCGGCGCTGTATAGGTCGAGCGATATATAGCATCCGCTTCCACCTATAGTGTTGCCCCACATTCCTTCTTCTACGGTGATTCCGTCCGTCGCAATCTGGAGAGTGACTTTGCCGTCTCCCGCCGATGAGGAGATGACCTTCGACAGTTCAGTGTAATCAATGACGGGACTCTCGTTGGTCTCGAAGAAGGTGAAGGAGACATTCCCGGAGAACGATACTTTGACGTAGAGCCCGTTCGAAAGACCGAGAGTGCCTTCGACCGAGTAGCTTCCGTTGGAGTTGGTGATGGCGACCTCGCCCGAAATCACATTGTAGGTCCTTCCGTATTGTCCGAAAGTGAAGGTTGTGGGGAAAGACTTGTCCATGGTGACGTAGTTGCCGCCCACGGCAAAGTCGAGGGAGGACGGGGTGTAGGTCCCGCTTTGGAGGGTCTCGCTGTCGGAGACTATCGACAGGGAAAGCGCATTCGAGGTGGAGGGGTCGGTGAAATTGCCCATGAAGACGAATCTTTCGCCCCTGTTGGTGTATGTGGATTCCCCGGCGGTGGTCAGTCCGTATTCGAACAGGTAGGTGTCAAGGGGATTTGTCGAGCGTTCCTCCTTTTCGCAGGAAATCATCGACATGGCGAGAAGGGCTCCCCCGAGGGCCAATATAATTATCTTTTTCATCTTAGGATATCTTCTTTAAGCGTTACTCTGCATCCCAGCCGGGGTTCTGTTTCATACCCTCGGGATTGTCCGTGTTGAGGTCTATATATGTGAGAGGTATTGGGAAGAGGTCCCATTTGATTTCTCCTGTCCATATATCGAATTGCTGGGTTGTGGGATATAGGGGAGCGTTTGGATTCAGTTTTGCCCCTTTGCGGTAGGTATATTGACCGTAGGCATAGATTCTTTCCTTCCATAGTTCAGGTTCCTGGCGAAGGAAAGTTGCCCAGCGGTCTTCTTCGTACACGAGTTCGCGGCCTCTTTCGTCAAGGATTGTTTGAGTGGTTATCTCACTCTCGGAGAAGGGGTTGGCATTTGATCTCTGTCTGACGGCATTCAGCGCTTGTGCCGCCTTGGTCTTGTCCCCAAGCCTTAGGTATGCTTCCGCCAGAAGAAGGTAAGCTTCTGCGGAACGGTAAATGTAGGAATCCTTATATGAGTTGGGGGACATGGTTGCGGTATAATAGTCATCGGCATCGCAACACCATGCATCCACCCCTATGGTCTTATCGAACACCCCGAAGTATTCCATTGCAGTTCCGACGTTTGTCTTGTCGACATCTTCCCATCCGCACATCCTGCTGTCCGTGCCGTAGTAGACCTCCAGTCCGTATCTCGGATGGTTGGGATTGGTGATTGGGTATTTCGTCCTTATGGCAACGCCTTCCTTGCATCGTGAGTCTTTGAGATAACTGTCTTTGTTGTGGGAATCGTCGAACTGCTCGACCTGGGCGTACCATGTGGGGGGTTCCACGATAGGAACTCCTTGGGGAACGATAGCTGGAGAGGAGCAGGCTCCTGAAGGCCCCTGATAGAACGGCGAGACATCTCCTCCTGTGTTCCATGGTTTGATGTTGCTTCCAGTCAACAGGACATCGCGAAGCGCTGGAGCGTTCATGCCCTGCGAATTGGTTCTGAGAGGTGCGGAGTTCCCGTTCTTGTACTGGTTGTTCTCCGCATAGCTGCGTGCGCCAGGAACGATCCAGATGGCTTCGGTGTTCTCGGCAAGACGAGGATTCTGTCCATAGAAGAGGTCAGAATAAACCGTCCCGTCGGGATTGTAGTTGGGGACGCCAAGGTTTGATCCTTTGTCGGAAGGGTTAGCTCTGCTTCCGAACCGGCGTGTCATCATGGGATGGATGTCGATCACTCCCTGAGCATACTCGGCGGCCTTCTTGAAGCAGTTGCTTGCCTGCGAAGGATCTTCCACGCCTAGTGCCAGGTATGCCTCCGAAAGAACCATTCCCGCCGCTCCCTTGCCGGGACGTCCGAGATTGGCGTGGACGGGCATGTTTTCGTATGCGAAGACAAGGTCGGCTATTGCGAATTCATAGGTCTCCTTCCTGCTGGTCCTTTCGTAATCAAGCTTCAGGGAGGTGTTGTACTCCTCCACGATCGGGACTCCTCCGAAGTATTCCCCAAGTCTCAGATAGGAATAGCCTCTCACGAAGTGGGCCTCGGCTTGGAGCTGCAGCTTCTCGGTGTCGTTAGCCCAGCTTATCTGAGGAAGTTCGGCGGCGTAGAGAGCTTGGTTGGCATAGGCGATGTTCTTGTAGTTCGTGTCCCACCTGCCTTTACCTTCGTCGGAATTCCAGGATCCTACCGTCCTGTTCGGACCGTTGAAGATGTAGAAGGCTCCGTAGAGATCCGTTGAAGGGCCCTTGTCGCTGACTCCATAGTATGAATCTTGGATTGAGACATAGGCGGTGGCGAGGGTGGAGACCACTTGCTCGGCTGTCCCGTAGGCGTTGTCTATGGTATAGATGTTTTTGGGATTCTCCTTGAGAAATTCGTTATCGTTAACGCAGGAAGAGGCTGCCATCGCCATCATAAGCGTCCCTGCGATTGGCATAAATATTCTTTTCATGATGCTGGTTTGTTAAGGTGTACTATAATGTAAAGCTGAATCCAAGCGTGAAAGTCCTCATCAGGTATCCCCCGCCGGCTCTGCCTCCTCGTCTGGCTCCAGGGTCGGAGAGCTTCCAGTGGGGGGCTATGTAGAAGAGGTTCTGTCCGGAGAGGTAGACCCTTGCGTTCTGGACCTTGAGCTTCTTGGCCAAAGGGGAGAGATTGTAGGAGATGTTCACGTTCTGGAGCCTGACATTTGCGTAGGAGTTGTAGATTCTCCAGTTCGACTCGTCTGCCACATACTGAGCGCTGACATACGTGTCGCTGTGATTTGCTGGGGTCCAGTATGGGATTTCAACAGCGTTCGCATATGCGTAATTGTAGTGTGTATAGTAGGCGAATGTGTTGTTGTCGAGGCAGTAGCCGTTGCCTCCGAAAGTGCCGTTCAACATGAAGTACATTTGGAGGTTCTTGTAGGTGAATGTGTTCGTCAGCGACATTCTGAAATTCTCCTTGGAGTTGCCGAGGAACACCTTGTCATAGCGGTCGAGAGATCCGTTGCCGTCCTTGTCGATTACGTTTGGATAGCCAGCTGGCCATGTGGACATTGATCCTTCACCGTCTTTTTGTATAATTCCATCCTGTTCGTAGAACCATATGACATCGAGGCTCTTTCCGATGAATCGCTGGTTGGTATAATCATCCTCCTCATCGTCTCCGCCCCACAGGTATACCAGCTTGTTGCGATTGAGGTTGAAAGTGAGGTTGGATGTCCATGAGAAGTCCCTCTTGCGGATGTTCACGGTGCTGATGGTGGACTCGAGTCCCCAGTTGTCGATGCGGCCCATCGTTGCGGTCTGGGAACTGATGCCAGAACCCATGATTGGAACAGTACGATTCGTTATCTGGTCTGTTGTAGCCGACTTGTAGGCGTTGACCTCCCAATTGATTCTCCTCTGTAGGAAGGATGCCTCGAATCCTCCGTTGAAACTGGTGGTCTGCTGCCATCCGAGCTCCGAATTTCCCACTTTGTTCACGTACTGGCTGTAGAGGAAGTTGTAGTTGCCGCTCTCGTCGATGCTTGTGAAGGCGGTTCCCGTCTGGCCCATCGTGATGGTCGAGAGGGTGCCGTACGGACTGATGGCCTGGCTTCCGTTGACTCCGTAGGAGGCTTTCAGCTTGAGGTCGTCGAGCCATTTGACTCCGGACATGAATTTCTCGTTGGTCACGTGCCAAGCCACTCCGACGGCGGGGAAGATACCCCACTTCTTGTCGGCGCCGAACACTGAGCTTCCATCTCTTCTCAGAGATGCATTCAGGTGATAGCGGCTATCGAAGGCGTATACGATTCTGGCAAGATATCCTACATCTGTCTTGAGGCTGTAAGAGCGGTCCCCGATGGAGCGGGTGTTCCCTTGGCTCAGCTTGTAGTATCCGAGTAGAGTATTGCCGAGTCCCGTGAAATCGCTTGCCGATACGCTGAAACCTTCGGACTTGGACCAGTCTCTAGTATAGACCAGCGATGCACTCACGTAATGCTTGCCGAAGTCACGGTCGAAACTCAGAATGTTGTCGATTACGTAATTGCTGGAAGTCGATGTGCTCATTGAACCGTTCGCACTGGAGAGGTTGAGAACAGTGTATCCGTCTTCGTTCCCTCCTGAAGCCATGCTGGGATAAGCATCTTCGTGGGTGAAGGATGCATTGTCGCTTTTCGAAATAGAATAGGATCCTTGGATCTTGTAGGATAATCCCTTGACCCAGGGAGCGTTTACGAGGAAATGGGCATTGTAGCGGTGCATGAGGTTCACGGCCTCGCTTTCATAGAAATCTTGGGTGTTCCATATGGAGTTGACTGTGGAAGCATCCGAGCCGTCGACATAGAGGCGCATTTTGCCGCTGTTGTCGAAGAAGGGGCTACCGTAGGGGGTTGATTTTGCATCGGAAGAGGCCGTTCCGCCATTGCTGGATCCGCGGTTCATGTCCATCGTCAGCCCCATCTCCATGAAGCTGCTGATTTTGGCGGTGAGCCTAGAAGATAGATTGAATCGGGTGTAGTTGTTTCCCTTCATCACTCCGTTTTGGTCGGAGTATCCGAAGTTCACCGCATAGTTGAATGTGTCGTTGGCGCCCGAAAGACCAATGTTGTAGTTCTGGGAATATCCGGTCTGGGTGGCGATATCCCACCAGTCCGTTTCCACTCCGGCCAGATAGTTCTTGAACTCGAGGTCGTTAAGAAATGAGACGTCGTCGAGATTGACATAGTTTCCGACCCTGGCGTTGCGAAGACGGATGTATCCCGCTCCATCGAAGTATTTGCTCTCGAAGGTCGGGTTTGAGAACTGCTGGGTCGTCGTGAAGGTCACGCTAGGCTTACCTTGTTTTCCCCTCTTGGTGTTGATCATGATCACTCCGTCCGCCGCCCTGGATCCGTATGCTGCGAGCGAAGATGCGTCCTTGAGGACGGATATACTTTCAATGTTGTTGGGGTCGATGGTGTCAAGCCCGCCGCTGTAGATCATTCCGTCGAGCACAATCATCGGGGATCCGCCTCCGGAGAGGTTCTTCTTTCCTCTGACCTGAAGCGATGCGCTCTGTCCGACTCCGCTGACTTCTCCCATCTGGAGTCCTGTCACGTTTCCGCGGAGGAACTCGGCGGCATTGGTGAATCCGTTCAGTGCTACGGGGGAGTCCTCGACCTTTACCGCGTCGACCGATCCCGTGAAGTCCTTGGCCCTGATCTGTCCGTAGGCAACGACCACGACTTTCTCGAGTTCTTCGGTGTCTTCGTAGATGACGATTTCAAGGTTCCCGCTTTTCGGTACCGCTACCGACACCGACTTGTATCCGATGCAGGATACCAGAATGGTCTGGTTCTCCTGTGCTTTAAGAGAAAAGGAGCCAGTCTCGTCAGTCATCGTTCCGTTGATCGTCCCTTCGACCATGACTGTGGCGCCGATCACAGCCTCTTTGTTCTGATCGACAACCTTTCCTTTCACTTCCCTGCCTTGTGCCAGGGAACTTGGGCAGGAGGCAAGTCCTGCGGCCAGCAGTACGGCTGATATGAACGCCGTCTTCAAATAAGTTGATAACATATCTATAGTTTTAATGTTTGTTGTTCTGTGTCTAGGAATTGTCCTTCGATGAGAAGCGCTGACTGCCTCTGGGCTCTGAGGCCTCCCTCGACCTCGTTCACCCAGGATAATCTAGGAGAGAGAACATCGACGACACCAAGATTCTCCATATGCTCGACGCGAAGTCTAGCCGGATGGATGTTCGATGTCGCCGCATGTGACGTCAGGCCGCCGAGAAAGAAGGCGACCATGCATAATGATTTTGCGATGTTCTTTGAAATCATGTGACGATTGTTGTTTTCCGCCGGCAAAAATATAGAGGGGATCTTGGCTATGAAATAGCCTTGGAAAGGGGGTATAGCTAAAAGGAAACCACGTCAAGAACTTGGCGATTCGGTCAAGTGACTTTAGCTTTTCGGTCAAATGTCAATTCGTTGAGAATTGGGCCGTTAAGTTTATCCGTCAAGAAAAATAGGAGCGTTGATGAAGGCTTGAAGTCGGATGTCCCTCTCATCCGTAGAACGATGAAAAGATATGTGCTGAAAAGAAAATGGATAACCCGCCCCGGAGTGTCCGGAACGGGTGGTATGGAGGGCCTTATTTTAGAATGGCCTCGTTAGAAATTCTTCCTTGTGAAACTCCATAGGGAGAATCTCGCCCCCGAAGCTCTGTCGTCAAGGAATAGGGCTGATAGGCTATCCCTACCTTTCAGTTGCCAATCGAGCCACTCACCAACAACAATCGCATATGCACCTCCATTCTTTTCGTAGTAAGTACCTTCGTGACCATCGAGGCTGCTGACGAGGGCTACTGGAATGTTCTTGATCACTCCGTAGTCCTTGAGCGCATTCCCGTAGGCTATGTCGTCTTCACCTCCCACGAGATACAGGACGGGGGAGTGCAGTTTGGCGAGGTCTTCGCTTCCTACTCCCTGCATAGCCATCTCGCCTAGTCCGGAGTTGAGGACCACGGTCGTCGAGATCCTGGGATCGTACGAGACTCCCAGAGCCTGGGTCCCTCCGCAGGACTGCCCCATCACGGCGACTTTTTCGAGGTCGAGGAGCTGATAGAATTCGCTGGATGGGTCTGCGCAGTTCTTCTCCAGCCAATCGAGGCCTTCAAGAAGCTGTCCAGGGTATGTCTTGAATGATGCCCCCTGGAGGCTAGGTTCTTTTGTCTTTTCAGCTTCCTTGGCGGCTCCGCCCTGGGATGAAGGAGGGAGATTCTTGAACATCTCGGCGAAATTCATTCCTCCTCCTTTCTGTGGTCTGGGAATCTCTTCCCCGTTGGCAAGGACGACAGTCTTGTTGGCGGGATACATGAAGGACATGACACCTTTCCAGTGCTGTATGAAGTCTTCTTCGTCGTAGGGGCCTATGGCTACTGCCACATATCCGTGGGAGACCAGCTCATTGAGGAAATATCGTATCTCGACATTGGAATTGGAACATCCCCCGTTCGCATAGAGAATGACCGGGAGCCTGCCTTCTTTCTGGACCACAGCCTTCAGGTCCTGCGGGCGGTATATGGTCATGGAAGGAAGTGATGCATCGGCCACAATCTCGGCTTTGTAGGGACCGCTTCCTCCGTTTTCGACCACCTGGGTGCTGACTATTTGTGCCTTGGCAGAAGCTGTCCCGAAAGCCAGAGCAAGTGCAATTATAATTAAATTCTTGGTTTTCATCTGTTTAGTTTTATCTAGTTGTTCCTCTCTTATCGGAGATTCTTCGATGAGATGCTCCAATCTTTGAGTTCGGACGAAATTGTCTTGCGGTCCAGGAAATACTTTCTTGCCTTCTTGTCGCCCTTGAGCTGCCAGTCAAGCCACTTTGTGGCTAGAAGAGCCTGGGCTCCTCCATGTTCCTGGGATACGGTGCCCTCGTGTCCCACTGTAGACAAGGAGCAGAGAGCAACGGGCCCTGTGATCCTCGAGAAATCGTCGGTTGCATTGGGGTAGGCGACATCGCTCTCGTTGCCTATCAGATATACTAGTGGAACCCTGAGCGTGGAGAGGTCCTCTTTCTTGAAGTCCGCTCCTCCCATCCCCATGGAATTGCCGTCGGGGAAGACGCCGCTGTTCTTCATGACGAGGCACTTGATGCGGGTGTCGTAGCAGATGGATATGGCCTGTAGACCTCCGCAGGAGCTTCCCATGGCGGCCACGCTGGCCACATCGACCATCTTGAAGTATTCTCCGCCGATTTTGCTGTTCTGCGCCTGGATCCAGTCGAGAGCTTCGAGTATTTCCTTGGGTGAGGAACCGTTCATTCCTCCTCCCATTCCGGCGAACGGATTTGCACCTCCCTGTTGGGGAGCCTTATCTTTCATCTCCTCAAGGAATTTCTTGATCTGTTCTTCCGAAATCTCGGGCATCTGCGGTGCTTGTCCGCCTCCCATAGGGAACGAGAATGATTGAGGGTTCTGGGAGTATTCGCCAATGCCTATGAGGATGTATCCGTGGGACGCAATTTCGCTGTTGTACTTGTCATCGTCGAAGGGGCGACGGCCGCAGCCTCCGTTGGCGAAGACGACGACCGGGAGCGGGCCGTTTTTCTGGACCGCCTCCTTGATGTCGGCGGGGCGGTAGATCGTGTGGTTGGGAAGGGATTCGTCCTGACAGACCACCGCCTTGTATGGTCCTGTGCCGCCATCCTCGACTACCCGCATCGCAACAGTCTGCCCCGCAGACTGGATCCAAAGGAACGAGAGGACTGAAATAAGGATGAAGATTCTGTTGCTCATGATGACTGTTATCTAGAAGTTCTTGTGTTCCACACTCCATTCAGGATAATTGTTAGAGACATATTCCTCGTCCAGGAAGAAGGCGCTTTCCGCTTTCTTTCCTTTCAGCTGCCAGTCGAGCCATTTGAGGGCGACGACCGCGAAACTGCCTCCATATTGCTCGCTGTATGTGCCTAGATGCCCTACCGGCAGGTTGCATTTTGCAACAGGAACATCGAGCCTGGAGTAGTCGTCCTCGGCATTGGAGTATGCGATGTCGCCCTCTCCACCTATTATATATACGAGTGGTACGGAAATGAGGGACAATTCATCTTTTCCGATAGATCCGCCCATGCCGCTGAGACCACCGCCGGCAAAGGGGTTGTTTCCTCCTTGGAACATAGCGGCGAACGGGTTCTCGCCGCCTTCGGGCATCCCTCCCTGGAACATGGCGGTGAAGTCTGGCATACCGCCTCCAGGCTGCCTAGCACCGCCTCCGAACAATCCGCTGTTCAGTATTACTCCAGTCTGGACCCTGATGTCCTTGGCGGCGGCCGTCAGTGCCTGGGTCCCGCCGCAGGACTGGCCCATTGATGCTATCTTCTTCGTGTCAAGGGTTTTGCGATATTCGCTCCCTTTAGTCGTGCTTTGGGCATAGACCCAGTCTATTGCCTCGCTCAACTGGGATGCATCGGTGCTTCCTCCGACTTTCCATGCATCCTGCGGGTCGGAAGTCTCCAGAAATGGACCGATTGCCAGGATGACGTAGCCGTGGGATGCGATTTCGTTGAGGAACTTTTCGTGTTCCACCGAAGTGTTTCGGCATCCTCCGTTTCCATAGACGATGACAGGAAGACGACCTTCTTTTTTCGAGGCCTTCTTCAAGTTGAAGGGTCTGTAGATTGTGAAGTCCGGTAGAGTCTCGTCCTGGAGGGCGATCGCTTTGTACGGTCCGCTTCCGCCGCCTTCGATGACCTTGGAGGCCTGGATCTGGCCGAATGCGTTGAGGCTTGCCGCCAGGGCGGTGGCAAGCAGAATGATTTTTCCGAGTGGATGTCGTGCCATTGTCGTTTGTGTTTTTGATTACAATGGCAAAGGTAGATTGTATGGGAGAGCTCCGCTTTATCGCATAGCCACAGATGTTGACCGGATAGACAAAAGCATGTCCGAATCGCCAAAACTACTCTCGAAGGTCCGTTTCGGGTAGGTCGGGAAGAGTCGTATCTATTCTTCGAGCACGGAACTGGGGGACTGGCCGAACTCTCGCTTGAAGCTTCTCGAGAACGAAGAGAGCGAACCGAATCCCACCGCATATCCCACTTCGCTTATATTCATGTCTCCACTGCGGAGCATTTCCATCGCCTTGTTGAGGCGGTAGGTGGCGAAGAAGCTCTGTGGGGAACTTCCGGTTAGGCTCTTCGTCTTTGAGTAGAGGCTGCTTCGGCTCATGTGCATGCTGTCCGCCATGTCGAGGATGTTGAATTCCCCGTCCGAGAGGTGGTCGTCCATGATGCTGTACAGCTGCTCCATGAATTTGAGGTCTCGCCCCGAAAGGCCTGGCTCTTCTCCATCCTCCCGCTCTTCGTGTGTTTCCCCTTCCTGTATGGAGAGAGGGGTCATGTCCTTGACAATGTTCTGGAGCCTTTTTCTGTTGGTCAGTATATTCTCGATGACAGCTTGTATGTAAGAAGGGTCGAATGGCTTTCCGACAAAGGCATCCGCGCCGCTGCGTATCCCTTTGAGCCGGGATGTGGGGTCTCCCATAGCCGTCAGAAGGATTACGGGTATGTGACAGAAGTCGTCGCTGCCTTTTATTTCGGAAGTGAAGGTGAACCCGTCCATGCCTTTCAGCATAACGTCGCAAATCACGACATCGGGCATCTCCAGTTTCATGTTCTCGAGTCCCTCTTCCCCGGAAGATGCCACCATTACGCTGTATTCTTTCCCCAGCAGTGTCCGCAGATATTCCCGTATTTCCCTGTTGTCGTCGACGACCAGGATCTTGACATCCTTCTGTGCCGGTTCCGTGACCTGTCCGTCGTCGAGGGGAGGTTCGCTGAAAAGAACGGTCTCGGAGAGGAATTCCTCTTCCCTGAAATCCTCCTTTCCGCAGGGTATCGTCAGGGTGAAGGTGCTGCCGCCTTCTTCGTTCCTCTCGGCAAAGAGAGTGCCCTTGAGGACCCTCGAGAGAGCGAGCGAGTAATTCAGGCCGACTCCGAATCCCTTGATATCCTTTCTTCCCTGTTCCTCCGGGAGCCTCTCGTACCTTTCGAAAATCTTCTTCATCTTATCCTCCGGGATACCTATTCCGTTGTCCTTTACCGATATCGACACGGATGTCCCATCATGGCGGTAACCAAGGAATATTTTCCCTCCTTCGGGGGTGTACTTGATCGCGTTCCCCAGGAGATTGCAGACTATTCTCTCCACTTTCTCGATGTCGCACCACAACTTGTCCGAGGCGGGAAGATCGTCCCCGATTCCGATCCTCTTGTCGTTTGCCGACAGGGAATAGTTGCCTAGAACGCCTCGCAGGATGGATGGAAGATCCACATTGACCACCTTGAGCGTATTGTCGTTGTTCGTGCCCATCCTGTCGAAATTTAGAATCTGCTCTGTCATCTGGCGCAGCCTGTCGGAGTTGCTGCAGAGCATGTCTGCGAGTCTCTTGTCTTCGGCGGAAAGCCCTGCCCTGGACCCTAGCTCTTTGGCCGGCCCGTAGATGAGGGTCAGGGGGGTCAGAATCTCGTGGGATATGTTGGTGAAGAAATCTATCTTGGTCCGGTTCAACTGCTCATTCATCTCCTTCTCCCTAAGTGCGAACGACAGTTCCTGTCGCCCGAGCCTGACTTTGAGGAAGAGATAGATGAGCATGCCAGCGAGAAGCGCCGCGAGTAGGATGTACATTACCTTGGCAAAGACGGTCTTCCAGAAAGGGGCTTTGATGGTGATGGGGATGGCTAGCTCGCGGTTGCTCCAGTTCCCTTCCGGATTCTGGACCCTGAGGCGGAAGACATATCTTCCAGGTTTCAGGGAAGGATATGACATGTGGGTCTCCTGGCCCACGTAACGCCAGTCCTTGTCGGCTCCTTCCATCATGCAGGCATAGCTTAGCAGCCCTCCCTGAAGCAGGTCCAGTCCCGAGTAGTAGATCGAGATCTGGTTGTGGTCGTGGGGCAGGGAAAGGGCACCATCGTCGATTCTCTCGATCTCCCCGTTCACTACAAGAGCATCGATTTCCAGTTTCATGTCCTCTATGGAGGTGCCATTGGACTTGGGGTCGATAAGAGACAATCCTCCTACTCCGCCGAAGCAGAGGATGCCGCTGTCCGTGATTGTGGAGCAGGATACGTCGTATTGGATCGAGATGTTGCGGCTGTCGGAAGAGTAGTGCGTGAAAGTCTGGGGCTGTTCGTTGAACTTCGAGATGCAGCCCGTGGAGCAGAGCCAGATGCCACCTTCCTTGTCCTCCACGATGCCCAGTACGGAGTTTTCTTTAAGCCCATCCAGCGTCGTGAAGTGTCTCCTTGTGTTCCCGTCTAGGCTGAAATAGTGTACCCCCGAGTTGAGAGTACCCACCCAGACCCTGTCTTTCTTGTCCAGAAGAACGCAGTCTGCGTTCATCATCTCTGTCTTTATGGGGATATATTCGTTTCCTTGAAGGGCGAATACCCCATCCTCCAGCGAAAAAAGATAGGTCGGGGCTTCCCCAGAAGATGTTTCCACATTCCAGAAGGTGGCTCCCGAGGAGTTGGGGAAAGAAGCCGAGCTTCCATCTTCACGAATAACCCGGAGAGTATAAGTCCCTTGGAGCCAGTAGTTCCCATCCCTGTCCTCCCAGACGAAACTGGCGTCCTCGAAATAATCCTTTTCAGAGGAGGCTATACTCTGGCCGTATAACTGGTATCTGCGGAGATAGTTGTCGTCAGTAAGGAGAAGCATCCTGTCTGCGGAATCGAAGTATACATAGCGTATCTTGACCCCCTCGGGGATGTCCGCCGGAGTAACAAGGGTAGTGGTCTTCTCCTTCACATCGAAGAGGGCTATGTTGCTGGAGGACCGCACCCAAATGACATCGCCGTGGAAACGTCCGACCTGCAGTATCGGATCGTTGGAGAAAACCTTGCTGACTGGGTGGTTCTCGAAGAAGTTGTTCACGGCCAGGACTCCGAATCCACCGCCAGTCCTCCTTATCCATAGATTCTCGTCCCTGTCGGGGAAGATGAGAAAGTCGTCCACATTGGATAGAGTCATCTGGGGAAGGATATGCTCGGGGCCCTTGAGCGACGGGGTCATTTTGACGATTCCTTCTCCTCTGATTCCCATGATGAAGGTGTTGTCCCCGGTATGGTAGATTCCTAGCACGTCCTTGCCTGAAGTCCCTTTCACCAGTTCGTGTCTCAGGTCGACCGGAGTCCTGGTTCTGGAGTCGTATCCTATCACACCTTTGTCGGTCGCTATCCAGACATTCCCTCCGGGGCTCTGGACGATGCCGTGTATCGATATGTCCTGGGGGAGAGACAGGGTTTCGACAAGATTCAGTTCGCCGTCGAGTATTAGAATTACGGGGCTGTCTTTCCCGCATGCCCATAGTTCCCCTTGCCCCGTCCAGGTCATGTGCCTTGTCATCTGGATGTCGGCCACTGTGATGGAATGCGTCGTGGTAAGGCTCCTCTTGTCCAGGATGGACAATCCGTATGCATCGCTGAAAGCTACCCTCGTGGAGTCCATGTCGCATATGCCGTAGACTGGGGTGTTGCGCCCTTTGTGGAAATGCTTGAATGAGCCGGAGGGGATGTCATACATGTCCGGGCCCCTCGAAGTCCCTATCCAAAGCCTGCTCTTCCCGTCGCATTCGAGGGCGGTTATGTTGTCCGATATTATGGAATCTCCGTCGGAATAAAGAAAGTAGTTGAATCTTGTCCCGTTGTAGCGGTTCAGCCCGTTGCGGGTACCGATCCATAGGTATCCGTCGGGGCTCTGGGTGAAGCAGGTGACATCGTCCGAGGATATCTTGTCATTCACCGGAACGTATGACAGATTTTGGCCGGACAGCAGGAGAGGATCGGCGGCCAGAAGGAGCACGAGTGAGAGAAAACCGAGGAACGATTTCCACCTCCTCGCTGGGTCTGTGTGCGGTATTGCCATGTGGTGCTAGGAATTCTTCAGGGCTGGTTTTTCTTCAAAGGTACTGCTTTTTTCCCTTACATTGGATTTCGAGGTGCAAAATCCTTGCGCTCCTTGTGATGCGTCTGACGATAAAAGAAGCCCCGAAAAACTCATTTTCAGCTAGTTTTGGCACAAAAATAACAGTTTTGCAGAACTTGTAACTAATTTATTATCAAGCACTTACTTCCCGATGCAGAAAACCACATACTTTCCAAGGGCTTGCGTGGGGTTTTTAATGGGGTATGATTGTCAATGAGTTACGCT
>JAEEGL014947882.1_pt1 | contig 21907 bp, 18 predicted proteins | sample 9134231 | NCBI WGS metagenome assembly JAEEGL01 (sample SAMN16246548, study PRJNA631951) | gut metagenome | biome: gut microbiome; feature: rumen; material: fiber-attached | host: Bos | place: Iran: Karaj | collected 2018-10 | reverse complement strand
TTATTTCAACCCACCGAATCAGAACCTAACATACGGTCTGTCAATACCTTAAATAGAAATTGACAACACACGATTGCCACCGATGCCTCTGCTCCGGCTCCGGGTACAAGAAAGACTTTGTAAGTTGCTAATTTTCAAGCATTTTACAAAGTCTTATTTCTTTTATCCACCAAATTTGGCCACAATTTGACCACATTTTACAGGCTATGCAGCAGTTTTAATTCTGTCTTTAGTATTATAGTAGAACACGCTGACGTTCTTCCCTTCATTCCAGATATATGCTGTGTAGGTATCTGTAGAAACTGGATTGATGGCTTTCATTGTCTTGGCAAATCTCTGGTGATTCTTCCTGATTTTTGCCAGCTCTTCATCTCCACTTATGTTCTTGCTAAAAGGTTTTCCCTTCTGAATGAGCTCCCCCTCTCCTATAACAGATAGCTCACACTGTATAAAATAAGGAGCATTGACATCTGTCCCATTACCGACCTGCAAGGCTTTTGTCATCTCAACCGCCTTCGCAATAAGAGGATTTACCTCTGGAGTTGTGTTGTCTTTGGTAACAGCCTCTGTCTTCTTTTTGACGGTTCTCTTTCTCTTTGGAGCAGGTAGGGATTTCTTACTCTGCCCAGGAGTATTGAAGAGTACTACCCATATGGTCTCTTCTCCCATTGCGGCAACACAATTGCCTTTTGTGAGTGTTACATATCCTTCACAAAAGAACTTTGAATATGTCTCAAAAGCGGGCATAATCTCAGAAAGCGTATCAGTATCTTCGTAGAATCTGGCATTGGTTTTAGGTTCTATTAAGTTACCTCCAATAGTTCTAAAAGTGTACCTATCGTAGAACGGCGTGTTAAAATCAGCCCCATCTGAATAAGAGAATTCATTTGCTTGTTTTATAGCTCTTTTCAAATAATTGAGCTTTTTCTTCATTCTTTTCATATCCTCTTCAGTTTTGGAGCAATCGGTTTCAGGCTGTTTTATGGACTCATCATTCCTGTCAGGGAAATGATACAATGATACCATAATGTCTGAATCATCATCCAAGTTATAAACAAGGCAATCATCCGTCGATACCACAACCTTTTTCTTTAAGAAAAGACTAGCGTACTTTTTTCCCGCCGACCTAAATGCTTCAAGGTCCTGAACGCTCATATTTCTTCCATAAAGATGGCCATGCTCAATATCTGAATCTTGAGTAAGCTTAAATGAGCACCTTATATAATATGGGGCATTGATATCATTCACAGGTTTGGGTAATGTCTTGGCCATCTCTATCGCCTTCTCTACAAAATTCTGAGGGGTTACCACAGCAGTTGTATCCTCAGAGGAAGCCGGAATTATCTGTACCTTCTCTTCCTCTGACTTCAGGTTTGCCTTATCCTCTTCAGGAAGCGTCTCTTCATTACTGCTTTCTACGGCGGATTCATTGTTAAGATTGTCATCTGCACCTTCAATAGACAATGTCTCCACCATCTCTATTGTAGTTGCCTGGGAGTGTTCAGGAAGGGCAAGAATGGTCTCGCCCTTATCCTGACAATCCACTACTTCCGTTCTCTCAGCCTGGTCATCCACATCCTGAGATGGATTGAACGCGACATTCTCTCTTATGCTTGCCTCCTTAAGGCAGGAGATGATTTCCTCCGTAGAGGCATTAAAAATACGAAGGCCATCCAAATAGAAAGCGGAGAGAGCGACCATTTCATTGTGGCGCTTGGTTTCGAGCAGTGGATTGATACGATTATTAATCATCCACGAATAAGTGTTCTTGGCACCAAGAAGTTCTCTGTAACTCATTGATGCATAATTGGTACTATGTACCATTTCTGAAATGCTGTTAAAATTACTCATATCTAAAAATTTATTATACAATTAAACAATATATCCTATGCTGCCTGTCCCACTGGTTCTACCTGTCCCACCTGTCCCGCTGGGACATTGGGGTCATTTGGGACGGACTTTTTTGATTCTTCTGGGAGCTTTATGTTTGACTCTTTAGCATAAGCAAGATGTCTCTGGACAGTACTCTTACCCATATTCATTGCCTGTGCAATCTGCCTGATTGACATACCATCCCTCTGCATCATCAGGATATCCAGAATTTCATTTGCAGCTTCCCCTCCTGACAGGGCATTTAGGTGGTCTTCTTCTCTTCCGGTTCCCAAGAGGTCAAACTTGAGGAATCCATCATCCTTGTTTACCTCCATAAGAAGAACATTGTCAGAGTCATACTGGAATTCTCCCGTACGGACCTTCACCTGTTTCAGATAGCGGAGATTCGTGTCATTAGCACTGCGAGCCAGTGCAATGCCAGCATCAAAGAAGTTGATGAGCTTGGAAGAACCTGCCAAGTCATTCTGTGTAATGGGTTTCCATCCACGACGTTTTGGTGTATGAGCAATAACAATAGTGGTGAGACCATATCTCTTCTTGAGGCGGATAAGCTGCTTCATAAAAAGGCTGGCTTTTGCCCCACTCTCTGTGCCGTTGCAGATAAAGGTCAGGTTGTCAATAATGAAGAACTTAACGCCCTTTATGGCCGCTTTCTCAATGGAATCCAGAGTTTCCTGTTCCAGGTTGGCTCCTAACATCAGTTCAGGGTCGATTTCAGCACGCTGGAAAGTATTAGGAAAGACGTGAGACTTGCCGGTTGCGGTGTCAGAATATCGCATCTGAAACTGTTTTGAGGACAATTCTAGGTCTACATAGAGAACCTTTTCTGTTTTTGCAATGCTCTCTGCAATCTGGGTCGCCAAGATTGACTTTCCCACATTGCTAGATGCGAAAATAACAGTGTTTTCATACTGTACTATTAGGTTGTTGAAGTACATCTTCGGATCAGGCGTCTTCATGCTTTCCTGAATCCATTCGTTAGCTGCCTTTATGGATAAAAGGCCAGCATGCTTGAGATTGCAATTAGCAATCTTGGTGTCCTTCTTCTGCACTCCCACAGATGAAGGCTGAATCTTAGTAATGATCGGTTTCATAATCTATGTTTAAATAATTGATATTCTTATAGTTTAGGCCCTCAGACCATATGGATAATTGTCATCATCAAAGTCACCATAAAGGATAGACGTCAAAAAGTCCACCTTAGAGTTATTCTTACCCTTCTGATTTCTCTGTTTCTCATCCCATGCAATTGTTTCTTCCTCAGTTGCAGGTCTGATTTGATACTTCTTTAAAACATCTGGATGAACCTTGTTACTCCACATAACTCTGATGATGATTTTCTTACCCTCCATTTCAATTAAATCTTCCAGTTTCTCACCAGTGTAGATACCACTTTCAATGATGTCATCTTCCATCAAAAACTTCTCTTCTGAATTCAAATCCATAAATCAAAAAAATTAAGTGAAGACCCAGATTAAAGAAGGAGTGGGTCATTAGTCCTAGAAAAAATCACACAGAATATTTCCCACAATTAGAAATAACAAAAAATTGAAAAAATATTTGGCGCGTTGGACTAAAAACGGAGCTTTTTATCGAAAATGTGCCCTACAGCACCCTGTAAGGCCGAAAAATTTTTTTATTTTTTTTGAAAAAGTTTATTTCACCTCGATTTCGCAGGCTGCGAACCCCATTTCGTGATACTCGGCACAAGATTATTTTGAAATTTCACAACTCATCGCGAAACCGCGAATCGTCGTGATTTTCCACAAGGGGGAGTTTGGCCGGTTTCCAGGAGTCTATCTATGTCTTCCCTGGAAGAAAAAAGGACAGGGAGAAAGATTTCTATCCTTCTCCCTGTCCGGCTTACAAGTGGGTATGAAGCGTGCGGCAGATTGATATGGGGACTATATGATTATAAAACGGGCTCCCTAGCTTTGTTCAAAGGGGCCCGTTTTTGACATCCACTAGTTTAATCATTCTCCATCAAGGTTTCATACAACTCTTTTGACACTATAAAGTCAGTCCGAATACCATTTGATATCTGATCCGGTGCTGCTTTGAGTGTCGTAGCGTTGAACCTAAGGTTGTTCTTTTTTTGACATAACTGGCACTCGGCTTGAAGCTCTTCTGAACGGCAGGTGAATTCTTTTCCCCTTCTGTACCAATGAGCCCCATCCTTCTCCAGGTTGGCGGTAAATCCAGAATAGGTTGTTCCGTTCAGGGTGAGTTCCTCGCACATTGCCAGATAACCGAGGTATATATTGCAGTCATTCAGGAGTTGTATATCAAGATTACGATCCGTCACAAACCCATAAATGTGGCAGTACCCGCTATTTTCATCTTTCCAAAGAAGCCGCTTTGGCAACCAGATAGGACGGTTAAAGAGGATAACATTCTGTCCTTCTGTCGGCCTTTCAGCTTGTTGTTCCGCAAACCTCCACAGATTGTTCATCAAGGATTCACAGAGAATAGAAGTCTCAGCAATTCCACAGTTTAAGCAAACTCCTTCTATGTTATCCAGGTCTATCGGTTTTACGGAGTATTCCAGACCAAGCTTTTTTCTGTTTCTTCCGCATATCATTTCTGCCCAGCTATCAATATAATAATGCCTATTGCCTTTTCTATCGACCCAATCTTTGTCTACTACATCAAATCTTTTTTCTCTTTTTGCGCTCCATTCGTGCATCGCTGCCATATAACTGACGTAAGAGTCAAATAATTCTTCATCATAAATCGGTGACAGGAACCCATATACAGGTTGTAATTTTGAAATGTCACAGGGGCTGTTCTCTATAAGCACAGGACGGTTAAGTTTTACTAGGTATTTCTTCATATCCACTATTATTATTTTGTATACAGTATTTATGGGCGGAGCATTAGTGGAGCCCGAAATGTCAGATAGGGTAAGGCTGATAGAAGAACGGGGGACCGAGGCAGGTCATAGGTGTCTGGGGGAGAGATAGGGTGTTGCTCTGTCCAGGGTCCTTGGGTGCTCTACCTGAATAGGGAGATAAGGATGATGGGGTGAACGGCGGGAGTCCTCGTTAGTCCAGGGATAAGGATGGGTGGTCTCGGCTCCCTCTATCTACCTTAACGCTTATAAGAAAAGAAAGGAACCATATCTCTTATCCCTGGTATATGGCAGATTCAATCTTCTGACCGCGAAGCGAGAAGAAGATTGACGCTGTCAGGGCTTGACCCTGATATCCCTCTATCTATCCTCTTTTCTTTTTTTTCTATAACAATCATATGGTTGGAGTTTACGACAACCATATTGTATATATTTATATATACTATATATCCATACCGAACACTTAACTAGCTGATAATCAACACCCATTTTTCTGGCAACACCCTTAAAATGGACTTTTGGGGAGCTTAAAAACACTGTTTTGAAATCCATACCGAACACCTTGGTCTATTGTAGATTCAATTCTGAAATCCATACTGAACACTTATGTCTTGTCTTTGATGTTCTCCTTTACCCACTGCTGCAATCTGCCTATACTAATCTTTATCCCATTGGCATTGAGCAGTTTTAGATTGTCCCGCAAGGAGAGTTTTGGGTCATACCACTTCTTTATCAGGTCATCAGTCATCTGCTTCATAATCCTTTTCTGGAACCTGGTTATCTCGGCGGTAGACTGCTTTCTTGTCATTCCCTTTGTCATTTTCTCTATCATTACCGGATCCAGAGCAAATATCCTGGGGTCTATCCTTGTATTGCAGTCTATCTTTTCTGGTTCTTTGTTTAACGCTGTCTTACAGAGTTCTCCTATCTTTTTCTTGTTTTCCATAGTGCAGTTGAACACACCGTCCTGAAATCTCAAATACTTGGTCAGGAAAGCTACTGCATAGTAATTCATCTCATAAACCACTTCAATCCCTATCTTTCTCAAGAACAGAACATAAGCATATAGGTCATCTATCACTTGGCTCTTATTCTTACAGAAAACCTTATCCTTGTATATCATCTTGCCTTCCTGCTTTATTATCCTGCTGGTATTGTAGATGAGCCAGGAGCCATCATTGAAAGCCACGCCATCTTCATATAACTTGGGCGTTTCATAGATTCCCCATTTATTCTCCAGAACCCTATATGCTATCTCCCTTTCCTGAAATCCACTGTTCTGGACGCCAGAGATTAAGCGGCTATACATATCTGCCCTATATCTCTTCCAGTCATCCATCTTGTGTATTTTAACCCCTTTCTTCATAGAAAACAAAAAAGCACTGCAACTTACTCGGACCTGCCATTCCTTTCAGTTACAATGCTTTTGTATGCTTCTTATGTGTTGGCTGGTCAGACTAAATGGCAGGACATCCTCACAGCTTCTGAATCTCTTCTACTCTATTTATGAAAAAGAGCTTTCGGGGAAATCGCATAAATACTAATGTGAAGCAGTCTTCCTTTTCAGTTGCTTCCAGATACAATTAAAACTGTTATTGATATGGGAAAATCAACTATTAAATCGCAGAGGATTGAAACTTTTGAGAACTTCTGCAAAGCACAAAACAAACAACAAATACAAGAGAACAATGAGGTAGCGATTGATGTGCCTTTTTATGAAGAAGCTGTCGAGTCAATTTTCGCAGAACTTCAACAGACAGCCGGAACCCCTATAGATTGGCCAACGTTAGTAGATTATATAAAGAATAAGTTCCAGATTATTGATAGAGAAATCATAGGGTCTGACGACTGGTTGGTCGTAGCACATATCCGCGACCTGCTTTTCGCCCGTTTTGGAGACTCTTTTCTCGCAGGAACTGGGTTTATAACAGGTAATACGGCTGCTACTGGGGCGAAAACATTGGTTATATCGCAGCTTGCCTCTGACATTTTACAAAAAGTTAGGGTGGATGCAGGTATTGAACTGCCGCCTCCTGAGTTAGAAATAGCCCCGAAACCTCTTTCTACAGTCTCTTTGAACAACTCTGAAGACATTGATGATGACTTTTTTTATGATGAGAGCAAAAGCGTAGCGATGGTCGCAGGATTCAACGATTACTCAAACATGCTTAAAGAAAGCGTTGATAGACTCACTGTCCAGCACGATAAGAAAGCCTTGGATTATTGCCTGGACAAACTGAAGAAGGCCGCAGGAAGTCTAAAGTTAAATGACATCTTGACGGTCATAGAGGAAGAGGAAACCACCCTGAACGCCTATCTGACTGGCATTGCAGAGGATTATCTGGAGAATTCAGAGATAGAACTAAATGGAAACCGCTTGGAGAAGAAAGGAGACCAGAAGCTAATTCTCAAGCAAGCCAAGAAACTCTTTGCGCACGAAATCGCCAAAGAGCTCACGGACAGAATACGGAAAGAAACCAAGTAAGACTATGAAGAGATTAAGTGAAATCCTGCTGGAAAGTCAGCGCAAATCAGATAAAGAGGCTCTATCATCCCTCCCTTCTCCTGTTCTCGTCCTGTTCAATGATGTTCTGGATGCAGAGAAAGTTCAACATTCTCCTGAAATTGAGAAGCTGGCGAAATGCTTTTATGGGAAACCTATTGCTTCTATGTTCAGTCCAGACAGGGCAGACCAGTTACACGATAAGCTTCGTGACGAGCAGTATAAGGCCGATGTACAGGGTCGGGCCATGATATATCCTGTCAAGGCAGACTTTGGCGATCTGACACAGGACAGTTTCAGCGACCAGTTATCCGGGCCTCTGTATATCCAGATTTTCACGCCAGACATAGCAGATTATGATGTTCTGACCTTTACCTGCTGCTGGAATGACGGGGTATTCAGGAATGATTATTATGTCGTGGGGGTTATCGCAGATACAGAAGACCTGGGGAAGATAATATGAGACCATTACAGAACATATTAGACCTTTCTGAATTCACCTCCTTGGTCAAAGAGGAAAAGGACTCCTATTCCTCTTTGCCTTGGTGGGATGACTGTATCCGTCAGGTAGAAAAACAATTATTGTCCGACAAGACCACCTCTCAAGAGAATCTCCGGGAAAAGGCGAAGAACTATGTCAGCAACTATATCGTAATGCAGACAGAGGCCTCTTATATCAACAAGGACCAAATCTTGGAAGAATTAGCCGATGAGGTAGAGAAGAAACTTAAAGACATCTCTTTTGACCAAAGACCCGCGGCCAGCGTTGTGGCTCAAAAGGCAAGGATGAACATACAGGCGGAACCGGAAAACAAGTTCATAAAACTAGGATAAGATAGGCAGACCCTTGCGAATCCCGTTTATTACGGCTACCTTCGTATCACTTGCTTTTGTCCCCGAGCATCTATTCTGGGATGAGATTTCGAAATCATGGGAGCTTCACTGCTTTGATGTGGTGAGGCTCCTGTCTTTGTCCACTGTCCCACTGTCCCGGTTGTCCCTGTGTGGGACAATGGGACAAGAATAGCCGCCGCTCGCTTACTTTTATCTTCTTGTGTTCAGATGTTTATCACAGGTGTGCAAAAAAAACGCACACCAGCATTTGGTTATTAGAATTATTATTAATTTTGCATTTAGCAAGTAATCTTTTATACATGGCGACCAATAAGCACGCATCAATCAGATACGAAGTGCTTGATCGTTGCTTACAAAAACGATCAGAGGAGAACACAGAAAAGTATCTCCGTCGTCTTTGTTGTGATGCAATTGCGGAGCAAGACCCAAAATATGAAGAGGCGGAAATTAGCCTTAGAACCTTCCGTAGTGACATTGCATATCTCAAGAACTTGGCCGCAAAGCATAATGTTGATGTAGAGAATCATTTGGGGAGTAATGGATATTATTATTTCTACAGTCAGTCGGATTACTCCATATACATGAATGAATTAAATGATTCAGAGGTGGGACAACTGAAGTGTGCAATTCAGTTGCTTTCTCGCTTCAAGGGACTTCCTGAATATGATAGTATCGCTGATTTGAGTGCCAAGCTGGAGAAAAAATACGGCATTGTTTCCAACGGTCAGACATATGTTGAATATGAGCATGTAGAAAGCACGGGCGAGGAGTTGATGGCAGATATTTGTAATTGCATCATAAAACAACAACCTATCAAGATTACTTATATGCCTTATGGGAAACCGGAAAAAGTGTGGATTATTCATCCATATCTTTTAAAGGAATATAATAACCGCTGGTTCCTTTTTGGTTACAATGAAACTGAAAAGAAAATCAGCAATGTTCCTTTAGACAGGATATGCTCTGATTATGAATACGTGTCAAATGTATTTATCCCTAACACTTTCACTGATTTTGGCACATACTTCAATGATGTTGTTGGCGTAACAGTCAATGATTCTAAACCAATCCTTATTAAACTCAGAGCAAGCAAGGATAGGTATCCATACATTGAATCTAAACCTATTCATAGAAGCCAGTTACTTGTTGATGCAAATAAATGGATATTCACGATTAAGGTGATTCCCAACAGGGAGTTGGACTCTTTGATTTTGTCGTTTGGCAATGACCTAGAAGTCTTATCTCCAGACTGGTATAGAGACCATATCAAGCAAATTATTGCTGAAGCAAACTCTCTTTATTTTGGTGGGCAAGATGATTGCACACCTGGTGCTGACCTTTGCAGCGTGAAAACAAGCAAGGTTTAATTATTGGGTGTTATGGAAAGAAGAGTCATAGAGTCCATTGTTCACAATCTTGTTCGTGATAATCGCGAACGTGAGAGCATTATGCTTGACGCTATTGCACTGTATGTTTGTCGTGCAAACAGGCTGTCGATACGGGAAACCTTCGACAATAAGATGTTCGATTTTGAGGCATTGTTTGCCCAGGGAACATATGTCTTGGAGTCTCTAAAACATCCTAAGTATCAGGAGAAGCTGGATATTCTCTGCCAGAATTTTGCACTTACTGCAGAAGTGCTTCTTGATTATGTTCAAATCGGGCTCCCACGCTTCTATGCCCAGCAAGGGTGTGTTACTGCCGGTGCATCCCGCTTTATGCTTGATTGGCTTCTTCCTACAGCAGGAGGGGCCGTGTATAACCCCTTTGGTGGAGATCCGTACGCTCCTATTAATAGGAAGGACACTTTTTTCATTTCTGATATTATTAATCAGAAGGAGAATAGATACACACAGCTTGTTCTTGCAGCTAATGGTTCCTCTAATCTTTTTTGCAGGGTAAACAACCCACTGATGAGACCTGAATATGAGGACTCTAATCATAAGTTTATCTATATTCCAGCAATGCCTTTTGGAATCCGCATTGCCGGTATGGGACGCAAGATTGAAGAAAATTTCGTCCTTAGGATGCTTGACATCCTAGAGCCGAATGGGAGTATGGTTGTTGTTCTCCCAATTCACAGTCTGTCTTCAGATTTGTATTTCGAGTTCCGCAAGACTCTTATTGAGCGTGGGTATCTCCGCATGGTAGTATTACTTGGTCCTAAAGCAGTTTACGCTACCACGAATGTGAAAACCGCCATTTTCTTCATTCAGAAGAGTGAGAACAAAACCGGCTCATTAATTTTTGCTAATGCTACTTCCGTAGAGACAAAATCAGAGGCTGACTATCTGAATCTCATGGACAAGATAAGATTTGGTAGTGCTGAAATTTGTTTAAATATCCGATATTCCGACCTTTGGGAAAGTAGCAACCTTGCTATCCGAGACAAATCCTACCTAGAAGAGAGAATCTATCGGCCTGGGTTTAAGTTTGTTAAGTTATCGGAGATACTGAAACCTTATCGTAACTCCGTTCAAGTTGACCACGAAGATTTGTTGCCCCGTCTGAGTGGCAAGGATATGCATCTACAACTTCCAGACTACAAGATTTCCTTTGACGATCTCCCACTGGAGCATCTTCAAGGTCGGTTTAACTGTATTACGGAAAGTGTATTCTGCTTTCACTCCATTACCCAGAACTATCTATGGTGTGAAAGCGACAATGAAGTTCCTGTCTTTTGCAATGGAGATATCTATACCTTCCAAATCAAAGATAGCCGTATTTCTCCTGAATACCTTTGCTTTGTTTTGGCTGAGGAAGACGTACAGGCAGACATCAAGAGCCACACAAGTGGATCAAACATTCCTAGGGTTAGTCGTAGCTCGTTCCTCGAAGTAGAGATTCCTATTCCTGATGTAGATCAGGAAGTGCAGTTCCTGCAAGAAGAAATGCACTTTATTTCCGAGCGCAAAACACGTCTGGCACAGACCGAGAAAGAGGCACACAAGGAAAGCTTGGAGGACATAAAGGATGATATAGAGGACAAGATACATCTCCTTGGTCCGTATAATTTCGATGTCCAATCTGGAATAAACAGGATTCTAAGAAAGCTCCAGAAAGGGGATACGCTTGATGCTTCAACTCGAATCTTCAAGGACACCGATATTCGGCTTGATAGCTACTTGAAGAATCTACTCTCTAAGAGTCAGTCTGCTGGATATATTACGGCATCTATTGGAGGCTCCATCTTCGAGGCTGTTGACCGCCCGCTTGATAGCTTTGATTTCCTTCAAGAGTATTTGGCTTACCTCAATGCCGATGACGCTTACGCAGGAATCAAATTCCGACTGATGCCGATACCCGAGACTTTCCTTCTCATGATAACACAGAGAGCTCTGAGACTTACTCTTGACACCATTGTGAGAAATGCTGTAAAACATGGATTTGCGGAGAGTTTCTATGGAGAGAGACGCATCGCAATTAGAATTGCCAAGGACAAATTGCCGGGAATGGTTGTTATATCGGTTGCGAATAATGGTCTGCCAGCCGCCGAGGGCTTCTCTGAGGATGTTTACGTTCGTAAGTTCGGCATGTGTGGTGCTACTGCACATACTGGACGTGGTGGTTTTTTTGTGAGCAATGCCATGAACTTTTACAAAGGTTTTGTCACAATTAACACACAGGACAAGAATTGGCCTTTTATTGTTAATCTTCATATTAAACAGAGTCATGAGTAAAAACCTTGTTCTATGGGTCGAAAATGAACCCGAGCGCTTGATGAATTTCAAACGAGACATAGAGGAAGATGATACTATTGAACTAGTCGTTCGTAAAGATGCTGAAACGGCCGTTCAATATCTTAAAGATAATATTGAAAAGCTCTCGGCGGCAGTTTTGGATATTGAGAGCTTTATCAATCCTAGTTCTGATGAAGAGACAAAGACCAGTTTCTGTCGTGTACGGGATTGCATCAAGGAACTTGCTTATCGTAATCACATTGAGTATTTCGCTTTTACAGGGAAGGGGAAGTACCTTGAAGACGTGAAGGGGTTTAAAGAGGAATATCAATGTGAGATTTTCGACAAAAACTATCAGGGATTAGAGGCAGAGGAGTATCTGCGTAAGATTGTCAAAAGACACATCATTGCACAGATTTCCGGAAAATATAAGGAAGTTTTTGAGCTAAGTGGTGATATCCAAATGGATCTTTTACAGATACTGCTAATTCTTGAGAATCACGAGTACCGAAATGCGCAAGTCTATAATTTGATTCGGAAGGTACTTGATTGGCTTATGAGTTATTGTTATGATATTGGCCTTTCTCCGATAGAGTTTAAGGGGACGAATCTGAATGAATGCAGTAAAATCCTTGGTGATCGATCAATGTCGAGAATCATACCAGCTTATATTCAACGCAGTATTCACTCAGTGGTAACCATCGCCAATGAAGGGAGTCACAGGCTAACGATTGACAAAGACACAAAGGATGGCAATGCTCCTTATCTAATCAGAAGTACTGTATTTGAGCTGCTCAATTTTATTATATGGCTCAAGACCCTTCCTACAGAAGATAGTGATATTGCCGCGCGCAAAGCATTAACAAGTTCAATCTACCAGAGTAAGCAAGCAACAATCTAAGAATAAAGGGTATTCAAAATATGGCAAAAACAGCAGCAAAGAAAGCTCCTAAAGAGGAAAAGTTAGAAGATATTTTGTTTGAATGCAGGAATCAACTTCGAGGCCGAGCTCCTATGCAGGACAAGCGAGACCTCCTTCTTACGCTTGTATTCATCAAGTTTGTCGGAGACCGGTTTGAGGCACAGCAGGAAAAAATCAGGGAAGAACTGAAAGACGACCCAGGTTATCTCGAAATCGCTCTCAAAAAGAAATCTGAATATGCTAAAGCAGGCGTATTCTTTCTTGCTGAAGAGTGCCGCTGGAGCAACCTGATTCAGATAGAGCCCAAAAATATGGCTGTCGCCTTTGATAATGCCATTGCCCTTCTGGAACAGAACGAAGGAAAGTTGAAGAATGCTCTTCCTCAACAGATATTCACCAAGACAGCTCTGGAACCTAAAGACCTCAAGGGTGTCGTGGATCAGATTAACAAGATTGACCAAAAGAAGTTCACGGATACGGACCTCATCGGCCGAGTCTATGAATACTTCCTTCAGGCCTTCTCCATCAATGCCGACAAGGAGGAAGGAGAATTCTATACTCCACATAGCATTGTGGAACTCATTGCTTCTCTTATTGAACCTTATGACGGCACTCTTTATGACCCTTGCTGTGGATCCGGCGGAATGTTTGTTCAGAGTGCCAAGATTATTGAAGCTCATGGAGGCAATGCAAAGGGCATCAATGTCTATGGCCAGGAATCTGAACCTAGCACCTTCCGTCTGGCAAAGATGAATCTGGCGGTTCGCGGTATATCATACCATCTTGGCGACCGTGCTGTCTCCACTTTCACTAATGACCAGCACAAGAATGAGAAGTTCGACTACATTATGGCAAATCCTCCGTTCAACCTCAAGAGATGGAGGGGTGCCGATGAATTGCAGGACGATCCTCGCTGGGAAGGTTATGGAGTTCCACCAGAGAGCAATGCCAACTATGGTTGGATTCTTCATATGCTCAATAAATTGAAAGTGGATAAAGGTGTAGCTGGATTTTTGCTTGCTAATGGTGCTCTGGATGATAGTGACACTCTGGCTATTCGCCAAAAACTTATTGAGAATGATAAGGTTGAAGCCATCTTTGTGTTGCCTAGGAATATGTTCTACTCCACTGACATAAGTGTCACGCTGTGGATTCTGAACAACAATAAGAAAGGAGGTCTTTGGCATGGACGGAATCTTCGTGACCGGAGCGGTGAGATTCTATTTGTAGACCTGCGTACCTGGAATCAGAATGTTTATGAGAAGAAGTTTATCAGATTCTCGGAAGAGCAGATTGCAAATGTCTGTAAGATTTATAATGATTGGCAGACCACGAAGTCAGACATTTATGCTAAGCCTGAACTCTATTATGCCGCTCATTTAGAGGAAATCAAGAGTAAGGGATTTTCACTGGTGCCTAGCCGCTACATAGAATTTGTGGACAGAGACACTGAAATGGATTATGATGCTGCCCTTAAGAGTGCAGGGACAACTGTAAAAGCCTTATTGAAAGCCCAAAAGGAAAATCGCGATAAACTCGTTCAAGCCTTCAAGACAATCGGTTATAATGCAGAATAAGATGGAAACCCTAGGGAAATACATTGTTCAGAGCGACGAGCGTAATTCTGATAACCTTTATGATGTTACAGATGTCCGCGGGGTTAGTATCAATAAAACTATCATTGCCACTAAGGCAAATATGGACGGAGTACCTCTTACATCATATAAGTTGTTTAAGCCTAACGAGTTTTGTTACGTTCCTGTAACCTCAAGAAATGGGAACAAAATAACGCTGGCTATTAACGATACAGATAAAACATATATTGTTTCTGCCACTTATGAAGTATTCAGGGTTAAGGATACATCTGTATTGTTGCCTGATTTCCTGTTCCTTTGGTTCTGTAGACCAGAATTTGATAGATATGCTCGTTTCCATTCGTGGGGGAGTGCTCGTGAGGGTTTTAGCTTTGACTCAATGTCTAGAGTAGAAATACCTCTTCCTGAACCTAGGATACAACAGGAAATAGTTAATGTTTGGAAATCCCTCCGCCAAGTCAAAGAAGAGAATGAAGCCCTGGCTGCTCCTCTCTTCCAACTTTGCCAAAGCAAGATACAGGAACTCAAACACTCACTTGAAGCAGTTGAGATAAGTCCATATATTGAAGCTACAGATGAACGAAATTCAAGCTTGACAATTAAATTGTCACAGGGTATTTCCAACCTGAAAGAGTTTCAAAATCCGAAACAGGTTGCTCAAAACTCTCGTTCTGATAAAATTGTGAGAACGGGTTGGTTTGCATATAATCGAGCAACCACTCGTAATGGTGAGAAAATATCAATAGCATTTAGAGAGGGGCCAGATTGTACGGTTTCTTCAGCATACCAAACTTTTGTAATCAAAGATGAAAAGAAACTGAATCCATACTTTTTGTGGATGTGGTTTAAACGGCCAGAATTTGATAGATATGCTAGATATATGTCAAAAGGAAGTGCACATGAATTCTTTGAATTTGAAGAAATGCAAAGAGTTCGAATTCCGCTACCAGATATTGATGTACAAGATGCAATTGTTGAGATTTTTAACTGTGCAAAAAAAGCTCAAAGACTAGCAGAAGAGGCAGATAAACTCAGCAGGGAGATATGCCCTGCACTTATGCAAAAAGTTATTAATTCATAGTCACCGATGTCTATACTGAACGGAAAATACTACGAGAGTGATTACGAGGAGGCTTTTGTTGACCTTCTTCACCAGAATGGGTGGGATTACACCTTTGGTGGTGACCTCCATCGTAAAGTTACAGATGCCATTATTGAGGAAGACCTATTGGATTTCCTCAAAACAGAGTATAAGGATAAAGAACTGCGTCAGGAAGAATTGGATATCATAGTGGCAAATATCCGCAACTCCGGTGGTGATACTGACTATCTGGCTCTCAAAAATACCTTTACGCTCTATCGAGACGGCTATGACTTCGTCTATTCTGATGGCAGAGCTCTTCCGTTCAAGCTCAACTACATCAACTTCGAGCAGCCAGACCATAATATCTTCCGTGTGGTCAATCAATATGAAATGCTTCAGGGCCAACAGACTCGCATCCCGGATGTTATGCTTTTCATCAATGGCATTCCAGTTACAATCATTGAATTGAAGAACCCGACAGATGAAAATGCAGACATTCGCGCTGCCCATACCCAGATTACAGTCCGCTATCGCAGGGACATTTCATCTCTGCTGAAATATTGTGCTCTTGCTGTAATCAGCGATGGCAGTAACTCTCGTTTAGGTAATACCTTCTCAGATTATGAATTCTTCTATGCTTGGAAGAAAGTTAACAATGAGGATGAATCTGGCATGGGATACAAGGAACTGGAATCCCTAATCAAAGGCGCACTGACCCCAGAACGAATACTGGAGATTCTCCAAGACTATGTCTATTTCCCAGATGAATCAGAGTTTGAGAAGGAGCGTGAGATAGTCTGTCGTTACCCCCAGTTCTTTGCTACCCGCAAACTCCGAGACAACATCCTTAAGCATCTTGTGTCTGCTGGTGGTGATGGTAAGGGAGGAACATACTTCGGAGCAACAGGCTGCGGAAAGACCTATACTATGCTCTTCCTTGCACGCCAACTCTCCCTGCGATGCCGTAACCAGCTTGGAAGTCCAACCATTCTTCTGATAGTGGATCGTGAGGATTTGGAGAATCAAGCAAGTAAACTGTTCTGTGTTTCAAAAGAATACCTCTCTGATAACGCGGTCAAGGTCTTCGAGAGCCGTAAGGAACTCTGTGATGAAATGACCTATCGGAAAACAGGAGGTTTCTACATTACTACTATCCAGAAATTCACTGAGAGTATGGGTGAATTGTCCAACCGCAGCAATATCATCTGCTTCAGTGATGAGGCCCACCGCAGTCAGGTTTCATTAGGTAGTAGCCTTCGTATTGTCACAGAAGACAAGGGGAAGAATGGAACGAAGACTTCAAATGTACCTCAAGCCAAAATGGGAGCTTTTGTCTCATATGGTTTTGCCCAGTACCTGCGTAATGCTCTCCCTAACGCCACATATGTAGGATTCACGGGAACTCCTATTGATGAGACAATTCACGTATTCGGCCAAGTTGTAGACCAATACACGATGCGTCAATCCAAAGAGGATAAAATCACTGTACCTATTTCCTATGTTCCTCGTTTAGCCCGCGTTGTCCTCAACAAAGAGCAGGCTGAAGAGATTGAAAAATACTACAGCCAGTGTGAAACGGAGGGAGCTAAACCAGAGGATGTGGATAAGAGTAAGAGGGCAATGTCCAGTCTGGAGGTGATTCTTGGTGACGAAAAGCGTCTGCGCCGCGTTGCCAAAGATATCATTGATGATTATGAGACTCGCCTTGCTGACCAACCAGACCTTCTCCAGAAGGCTATGATTACCTGCAGTAATAGAGAGATTGCCTACAGGCTGTACAAGATTATTGTAGAAATGAGGCCAGAGTGGGGCAAGCTATGCAAAGCCCTAGACGAATCTACCCTCACGGCAGAACAGAAGAAGAAACTGGAGGATGTCCGCTATGTTAATGTTGTTGCAACCCGTTCTGCCAATGATCCGAAAGAGATGTGGGACTTCCTTGGGGACGATGCCTACCGCAAGAATCTGGACTCACAGTTTAAGAATGAGGAATCCAACTTCCATATAGCCATTGTGGTGGATATGTGGATTACCGGTTTTGACTGTCCGGCTCTCACTTACCTCTACAATGACAAACCTCTCCAGAAACATACCCTTATCCAGACAATCAGCCGCGTTAATCGTGTCTTTAAAACCAAGGAATGTGGTGTTATCATTGACTACATTGGTATCCGGGAGAATATGCTGGAGGCTATGAAGAAATATGGAGGCAATGACGTGGAGCCAAAGGATGATGTCAATGCAGCATACTCTGCCCTCAAGAATGAAATGCAGATATTAAAGGAGATGACCCACGAATTGGACTTCTCGCCATTCTTTGGAGATAATGCTCTCGAACGCCTGCAATTCTTACAAGAAGCTGCGGAATACATCATAGCCAATTCTGTTCAGGAGAAAGGAACTGTTTCATTTGATACCCTATTTAAGGGACATGTTAAGAGACTTCGTGCAGCCTACAATATATGCAACCCTGCTGGCGTTCTCACAGAGGATGAGATTGCATGGAGTCAATGTTTTATGGGGATTCTCTCCTTTGTGAGCAAAATCTCCGCAACTCAGCACGATGTGGAATCGATGAACCGCATTGTGGAGAATATGGTAAAGGAGGCTCTAAAATTCAGTGGTGTAGAAAGCATACTGGATGTACAGGACGAGGAGGACATCTTTGGCGACAACTTCATGAAGCTTATGGATGATGTCAAGATGCCAAACACCAAGTTCCAACTCCTGGTTAAGATGCTACGCAAAGCTATCAAGGATTATGCAAAGACAAACAAGGTCCGTGCAGAACACTTTGAGAAACTCTTGCAGCAGACCATTGACGAATATAACACCAGAGACAAATTGACCTTTACCAATGAAGTTGCAACCAGCACCATTAACGCTGTTACAGATGTTGTAGCTGATAAGGTTCAGTCTCTCTCAGACCGTTTAATAGACCTCTTTAAGGGCATCAATAAGGATAAGGAAGAGTTCCGTAAATTAGGCATCACCTTTGAGGAGAAAGCCTTCTTTGATATTCTAGTGGACATTCGTGACCGCGAGAAATTTGAATATCCGGAAGCGAGGTGCATAGAACTGGCCAAGAAGATAAAGGAACTCGTTGATAGTTCATCCCTATATGCTGACTGGATGCGCAACGACCGCATCAAGGGTGAACTTGAATCCAAAGTGGCCCGCCTCCTCTATAAAGAAGGGTATCCACCAACATGGGATGAAGAGGTCTTTGAGAGAGTTCTGGATCAGGTAGAGAACTACAAAAAATACAATTAGCTGTCATTTTTTGTGTCTTTCTCTTTTTACAATTCCAGAATTGTAAAAAAGTGAGAATACTGGTTTTTGTCCGCCCTCCCGGACAAATCACAAGATTATCCCAAATTTTTCCAGAATCGTACAATTTCTTGGTACGATTCTACGATTGTACAAAAAAGAGGCGGCAAAATTTTGTCCGCCCCTTGTGATTTTTCCAAGATTGTACAAAATCCGTGTACAATTCCAGAATCGTAAATAAAAGAGCACTTCATCTTATTCTTTTGTCTCCTGGTGATTTTGTAGTACCCAGACAGCCTATGTCTTGTCTGTCCCACTGTCCCACACAATATACAGTGGGACATCTGGGACACCAAGGACACGACATTCCGTCATTTCCCGTCACTTCTTTCATTTCGGCGCTTTAGCTGTAGTAGAATAAGTCAGAGATTAAAACTGATAAGTATTATGAAAGAATCAATTAGTCCACAGGAATGCAGGCTACTCGCCGCAATAATGTTTGCAGGGTTCTGCGCCAATTCTCGCTACTGCCACTCTCCAGTATGCCATATTCAGGATACCCTTGATTTACTGGACAGGCTTCTCACAGCTTTAGATGGCTCTAGGGAGGTGAAATAAGTCAAAGAGAGAAAACAACCCTAAAATGGGCGGGTTGAAAAGCCCATACAGACTTAAAACAACTCAAAACAAAAACAACACGAAAATGAAGGCAGTGATATATGCACGCGTGTCCTCGACAGGGGAACGCCAATCGACAGAACGTCAGATACTCGACTTGAAGGCATATTCTGACAAAAACAGCATTGAGGTGGTGAAGACTTTTGAAGAACATATAAGCGGCTCGAAGAAGAACCGGGACCGTTTTATCTTGAATGAGTGTCTGGCCTATGCTGTAGAGAACAGTATAGACATCATTCTCATCAGTGAGCTGTCCCGCCTTGGCCGAAACGTGGATGAGGTATTGGCCAATATCCGCTTCTGCAAGGACAATCATCTGAACATCTATTTCCAGAAGGAAGGCTTCTCCATCTATGACAAGGACAATAAGGAGAACCCCTTTGCCACGATTATGGTAGCAGTGCTGGGTACAGCGGCTTCTTTGGAGCGAGAATCAATCTACTGGCGCTTGTCCAGCGGAAGGAAAGTCTATGTGGCCAAGCATCTCAAGGAGACTGGGAAGACTGGCCTGGGCAGGCATATAGGGTATAAGAAACCTAAAGAGGCCTATGAGGAGGCCTACAAGGATGTCATCAAGCTTCTCAAGAGAGGATACCCGATCCGCCAGACCGCCAAGCTTGCAGATGTGAGTGAGAGCACAGTTAAGAAAGTAAAGGCTATGTTCTCATTATAAGGGAGTTGAGAGTTCAGGGACAACTTTGTTATATTTAATTAGAACCCTTCCAAGTGCAATGATAACCATGGGTCAGAGGATGAGGAAAGGTTTAGATATATAATAATAAATGTAGTAATGGAACATCGTATCAATTTTACTGACAGAAACGTGACTGTTTCTATGACTTATCAGGAGCTTCAGGCACTGATGAGGGAGTGTGTGGAATACACAATTAAGAACTATTCGAAAGAGTTTGAGCGGCTTGAAGAAAGGAAAATGGTTAACGCCAGGGAGGCCGCCAAACTGCTTGGTAGAAATGTATCAACCATCCATCGCTGGAAGGACTCCGGTTATCTCCATGCGAAGAGCGTTGGTGGCAGAGATTACTTCTATATGGAAGAAATCAAGGATTTAACAACAATAAAGGCATCTTAATATGGCAACGATTAATTTTGAGTTGTCCAGACAGAAGGACAAAAACACCCAAAAATCACAGATTTTGGTGCGTGTGAGTATCTCCAGGTCATTTAGGGTTGGTGGAAAGACAGGTCTTTTCATCAGCCCCAAGGACTGGGATGCCAAAGCAATGTATGTAAGGAAAATCTCTCGTATAGAGAGCAGGAGCAAGCAGCAGGAACTTGAAGACCTGCGTGTAAAGTTGGATAGACTGAAAGAGCATATCGGCCAGGCTATCATTGATACAAAGGATTTTGACCAGATGACCGACAAGACAGACAAGCAGGACTGGATTGAGTATGTTATTGCCACCTATTACGATCCCGCATACAAGTTATCTAAAGTAAAGAATCTTACTTTTAAGGAGTTTGCGGATATATACTGCAATGTGCGTAGCAAGGAGGAGGAATGGCCTTTAGCTAAAAAGGTACATAAAGACCAGTGGAAAAAATGGAATCACCCGTCATATGATAAGCTCAGTGCTGTCCAGACCCAGATAAACAGGATGAATGACCAGTTGAGAATGGATGATATTACAGGGGCAACGCTTGACGAGTATCAGGTATTTCTAATTAAGAATGGGTACAAGAACTCAACAGTAGAGAACCATGTGTCATATCTCAAGCAGATATTGACCTGGGCAAATGAGAAAGGGTATCTGAAACACGGGAATGATGTTGTAAATCATAACACTCCATCATTAAAGCTCGCCCCGAAGAAAGCTGTCATATTTCTCAAATGGGATGAGTTTGAGAAAATGTACAATTATGAGTTCCCGGAGGACAAGAAGCATTTGGAGCTTACCAGAGACAGGTTCTGCTTCTGTTGCCTGACATCTCTCCGCCATAGCGACCTGGATATATTAAGGCGTGCGAATATGGACAACCCTGAAGACCCGACCAAAATATCCTTTGTCAGCAAAAAGACCAATGACGGCCTTACAATATTCCTGGTACCTGAGGCTGTGGCATTATATAAGAAGTATCTGGATATTCCGACAGATGGACTGGCTTTCCCAAAGAAGTCCAATCAGAAGATGAATGAAAACCTCAAGGTGATAGCCAAGATGCTTGGATTTACCAGAGAAGTGGAAGTGATGCAGTATTGCGGCAAGAGACCAGTCTATAGGACAGCTCCGCTGTATGAGATGATAGGAACCCATGCCGCCAGAAGGACTTTTGTCGTTCACGCGTTGGAAGAAGGTATGTCACCAGAGATGGTAATGACCTTTACCGGCCATACTGATTATAATACTATGAAACCTTACGTCGCGATGACAGATAAGAAGAGAAAAAATGTCTTACTTGACAGTTTCAAGATGGGAGGAGAGAGGCCGTAAAGCCTCTCTTCTTTTTTCCCCTAAATGTGCCCTGAAAGTGGTTTGAATGGGGCTTTGGTGCATCTCCAGCCACCAGTATACCTTCAAAAATGGATAGAAATTGTCACAACAATTCTGTCAGTATTC
>JAEEGL014200691.1_pt1 | contig 21907 bp, 22 predicted proteins | sample 9134231 | NCBI WGS metagenome assembly JAEEGL01 (sample SAMN16246548, study PRJNA631951) | gut metagenome | biome: gut microbiome; feature: rumen; material: fiber-attached | host: Bos | place: Iran: Karaj | collected 2018-10 | reverse complement strand
TTATACCGTTTTGCGCGTGAGTATTGCCTTGAAAACTGGGTTTCTGTCGTTTTGATTATTGTATTTGGCCCCTTTAGAGTGTTTTTTTTCATCTTGAGACAAGCGTTAGCCTGCAGCATCCTTTTATTTGCTGTCAACCCGATTAAGAACCGAAACTTTTTAAAGTTCATATTGCTTGTCCTCTGCGGTACACTTTTCCATACAAGTGCAGTTTTGCTTTTGCCACTCTATTTTCTTTATCCGATTAACGTTTCGCCTTTCCGAATCGTGCTGGTAATGATTGGCGCAGTAGCGTTTGCGATACTAATACCGATCATGAGAAGAGTTTTGGAGATTATTTTATTGACTACGCGGGGGCAATCAGAGTATTTGTCACGAGCTTCACGTTGGAATAATCTTGTGTTGCTCTATGCCTTATTTGTTTTTTTGGTTCTCATAATGACCTATAAAGAGCCGGAGTTTTTCAAAAAAAAGGACCATAAACTACAATTTTGGGCGCTTGCCATTGCGTTGTATCTCCAGGTTTTTGCTCTGAGCGTTCCTACATTGGCAAGAGCACTCTCGCTGGTCTCAACCTTTGCAATTCCTATTTTAGGTGATACGGTTTTAGCACAAAAGCATGCATCTAACAGAAGAATTTTGAGTCTTGTCTTCTGTTTTGGAGCGTTTGCCTATCATATCTATTCACTGAGGGGGAGCGACCTAGATCCATATCTTCCATTTTGGCGATGACCGTCCATATTTCCATATTATATTTTGCTATTAAGCAGAAAGGAATAATAATGGTTGAGGGAGATAAGTGCAAGGTTATTGAGTTTATTTCATCCTTGGGGGATGGAGGAGCGGAGATTCTAGTTAAAGATTATATGCTGTTGACAGATTCGAATCGATTTGAGTTGAAGCTAGTCACAGTATATCGAAGTGGTGTTTCTGCATGTGCTAGACAATTGAAAGAAAGAAATATCCCAGAATTCAGTCTCCTGCCTGGGAATAATGGGCTTTATCGTTTCATCAAACACACGGTAGGTTTTGCGTCGATTCCGCGAAAGTTGTATAGGATTATTAGAGAGTTTCAGCCTGATTGCATCCATGTACATATGAATCAATTACATCACCTAGTACCTTTGATTGGAAAATTAAACGGAATTAAAGTGATATACACTTGCCACAATACCCCTGAACAATACTTTTCAGGTTTTTCTGGAGTACTGGAAAGATGGGCGGTCCAAAGGTTTACGACATATAAGGAGTTTACGCTGGTTGCGCTGCACAATGACATGGCAAAACAACTTAAGGATTTGTTCAGGTATAATAACATCATCGTCATTAGAAATGGAATTGATTTTGATCGCTTTGCGAATGTCCAAGAATCAAAAGAAACGATTCGCAAATCACTTGGGATTCCTAACGACGCTTTCGTAATTGGACATGTAGGACGATTCGTTGAGCAGAAAAACCATGCGCATATTATTGACATATTTGAGAATTATAAAAAGAAAAACCCAGAAGCGTTTCTTCTTTTGGTTGGGAGTGGACCATTGGAGAATGATATAAGGAGCAAGGTTTCCAATTTGAAATTGGATGATTCCTGTTTGTTTTTGTCTCACCGCTCAGATATTCCTGCTATAATGAAAGCAATGGATGTTTTTCTTTTTCCCTCGTTATATGAAGGATTGCCTATTACATTGATAGAAGCTCAGGTGTCCAGACTGCCATGCATCGTGTCGGACAAGGTTAATTCCTCCGCTGTGCTGTTGTCAAGTACGAGGTTTTGCAGTCTGGAAGCACCGATCTCGACATGGGTCAGCATGCTTGATCAGGCGAGACAAGAGAATAAGGTTGTTTGTTATAATGATGAACTGAGAAAGTATGATATGAAGCATGAAATAAAGCGGCTGGAGAAACTATATCAAGGCTGAATCCAAGCTGACTGCGGGGACTTTGTTCGGACAACTTCACGAGCAGACTTCCAAGAGTATTTGTATCTGCTTGATTGTTGGCCAGAGGCAGAGAGTTGTAGCCCTTATCTGATGACATGTTCCGAGAAACCGATTGTTAAACCAGAAACATCAAAGGGTACCGATTGGATTCTGAATCACAAGTAAGGTAAATATGATGAAAGTATTGTTATTAGGCGAGTACAGTTCGCTTCATAAGGGGCTCGCAGATGGACTCCGCCAGATTGATGACCACATGCAAGTGGATATCGCTGCGAGCGGAGATGGGTGGAAAAAGATTGGTGGTGCCACGTTATCATATCCGGTTCTACGGTCAAAGAATCCTGTAGATCGGGTAAAGTACTTAGATGATCAATTTAGGTTTATTCGAGGACTTGACAATTATGATGTAATTCAAATGATTAACCCCGGAATTTTCTCGGCTCCACTGCGACGGAGACTCTATGCGGCAGTTCGCAAGAATGCGAGGCTACTTTCTTTGGCAGCTTGTGGCGATGACTATCGGGTGGTTGAAGCCTATCGTAAAGGAGAATTCAGGTATTATCTATATGATTTCGATAAGACTCCACTTGCACAATATGATACCAAAACATCCCGCGGAAGAAGAAACAGGAGAAATGAGCTATGGCTGGAGAAAAATGTTGATACTGTTATTCCGAATGGCTATGAATATTCCGTCGGTTATTCAGGACCAAATGCATGCTCGGCCATACCATTCCCTATTAATGTGGATGAGATTACCTACTCTGAGAATACCGTTAGGGACAAGTTGGTGTTTTTTCACGGACTGAACCGGGAGGCGGTAAAAGGAACTTCATTCATCCGTGAAGCAATGGTGCGACTTGCTATGAACTATCAAAATGAGGTAGAAATCATTTTAGATGGCCATATGCCATATGATAAATATGTGCAGGTAATGCGTATGGCAAATGTTGTCTTAGATCAATGTACAGCATCTGCATACGGTATCAATGGCTGTATCGCGATGGCGCAAGGTAAAGTACTGATGTCAGGAAACACTCCTGAGATGCGTAAGACTCTGCAGATAGATGATTGCCCGGCGATTCATATTGAGCCAGACGTCGATCAAATCTATTCACAACTGGAATGGATTGTCAAGAATCGGGATTCTGTTTTGGAGATAGGGAAGCGCTCTAGGGAGTATGTTGAGCGATACCATGACTGTAAAATAGTGGCCATACAGTATCTTGAGGCATGGAAATCAACAGGCAAGCTCAATAACATCCCATGAAAAAACTGAAGCTGTTTCTTTCCAATTTCCTGATATTCGGTCTGGGTGGGGTCATCGGGAAGATCGTTCCTCTGATCATGGTGCCCATCGTGACACGCATGATGCCGGAAACCTCTTATTTCGGCCTGAGCGATATGTCCACCACGATTGTGTCCTTTGCCAGTGCGATCGCAGTCATGGGCATGTACGATGCAATGTACCGCTTGTTCTTTGAAAAAGAGGACGAGGAGTATAAAAAAACCGTCTGTTCTACGGCTGCCACGTTCACCTTCTGCGCCTCGCTGATGGTCTTCCTTTTGATGCTGCTGTTGCGAATTCCGATTGCCAACCGTTTCTTTAAAAACAGCAGCTATGCTTATATTGTATACATATCCGCAGCAGCCACTTTAGTCGGCGCTACCAACAGCATCGTGGCAGCACCGACCAGAATGCAAAACAAGAGGATTATCTATCTGACAGCCAACACGGTTGGCCCTTTGATTTCCTATGCGATCGCGATTCCTCTGCTTTTGGCAGGCCACTATACCATTGCGCTTCCTCTGGCGGGACTCATTTCCGGCGTCACACTGGAAGCGTCCTTTATGATCATAAACCGCAAATGGTTTCGCCCAAAGCTTTTCGACAGGAAGCTGCTCAAGGATCTCTTGAGAATAGGGCTCCCCTGTACTCCCAGTTTCCTGATTTATTGGCTCTTCAATTCCTGCGATAAGCTTATGATCACCAACATGATTAGCCTTGGCGCCGAGGGCATCTATGCTGCTGCTTCCAAGCTTGGCCATGTCAGCCAATTGATTTATACTGCCTTTGCGGGCGGGTGGCAGTTCTTCGCATTCTCCACCATGAAAGAGGAAAATCAGGTGGAGTCAAATTCCAGGATATTTGAGTACCTTGGTGCGATTTCTTTCGCGGCTTCTGCGTTCGTTTGCGCGTGGAGTTATCAGTTGTTCCGCTGGCTTTTCCCGGAGGAGTATCTGGCGGGCTATATTGCGGCGCCGTATCTGTTTCTGGCGCCCTTGATGCAGATGCTGTTCCAGGTAGCGGCAAACCAGTTCCTTATCATTAAGAAGACCCTGCCTTCCATGCTGATCCTGCTCTCTGGAGCGATTATCAATATCATCATCAACATGTTCTTGATTCCCGTGCTGGGGATCGAAGGCGCATCGATCGCAACGCTGATGGGCTATGTGGTTTCGGACATCGTGTGTGTGATCGTTCTTTGCCGCAAGAAACTGATGGTGCTCAGAGGCCGGTTTATTGGAGCCTCATTTGTGATGGTGGCCTATATCGTGCTGTGGAGATTCTTGTTTCCCGATAGAACCCTGGCCGGGACCGTGGCAGCAATCATGCTGACAGCGATAATGATTCTGTTATACAAGCAGGATATCCACAACTTGATTCATATGTTGAAAACGAAAAACGAAGGCGGTGAATCGGATGATCATGCCTAACAATCTCGGCAGACAGTATTCCTTGCATGCCGAAGAGTATAAGGCGAAGGCAGCCGAAGTATTGGATTCCGGCTGGTACATTCTCGGAAAAGAAGTATCAGCTTTTGAAGACGAGTGGGCGAAGTACATCGGCGCGAAATACTGCGTCGGCCTTGCTTCCGGACTGGACGCGCTCTGGATCAGCTTCCGTCTGCTTGATATCAAAGCAGGCGACGAGGTGATCGTCTGCGCCAACGCATATATTGCATGCGTGATGGGCATCACCATGAACGGTGCTACGCCGGTGTTCGTTGAACCGGATGCGTATGACAACATCGATGCGGAGAAAATTGAAGCAGCGATCACGCCGCACACGAAAGCCATTCTTGCGGTGCATCTTTACGGACAAGCCTGCGATATGACGAAGATCATGGAGATTGCGCGGAAGCACAGCCTCCGCGTCGTGGAGGACTGTGCGCAGAGCCACGGGAATCATTGGCAAGGCCAAACCGTGGGTACCTTCGGCGATATCGGTTGTTTCAGCTTTTATCCCAGCAAGGGATGCGGCGCGTTTGGCGACGCAGGATGCATTGTGACCGACGATGAGGAGTTAGCAAAAATGTTCCGGGTGTTCCGAAACTACGGATCGGAAAAGCGGTATCACAACATGATGGTCGGAACAAACAGTCGGCTGGATGAGCTTCAGGCAGGCTTGCTCCGTGTCAAGCTGTCCCACCTGGAAGAATTCAATGCGGAGCGGTGCAGGATTGCGGATCGCTACTGTCGGGAGATCAGCAATCCGCTGATTCGTCTGCCGAGGATCAGGCCTGGTGCGGACTCTACATGGCATCAGTTCGTGGTTCATGTGCCCGGGCATCGTGACGCTTTGATCGAGCATTTGAAAGAGCGTGACATCGGCACTCTGATCCATTATCCTATTCCGCCGCACCTTTCCCAGGCATATGCTTATCTCGGCCATAAAAAAGGCGACTTCCCAATTGCCGAGAAGTACGCAGATGAAGTCCTGAGCCTGCCCATGTATAACGGTATGACGGAGGAAGAGGTTTTTGCGGTCATCGAAGGGGTGAATACCTTTGGCGAATGAGCGATACACCGTGGAGGATGTCCGGCTGCTGGAATTCGGACAGCACGGAGATGCGCGAGGACAGCTCGTTGTCATAGAAGGCGCGCAGAGCATTCCTTTTGAGATCAAGCGTCTGTTCTATGTATATGGAGTTGATGGGGAAGCGGTCCGAGGGAAACATGCCAATCGTCGATCCGCATTTGTGATGGTCGCTGTTGCCGGCAGCTGCCGCATTCGCGTAAAGGACCCCTGGGGCGGTGAGCGAGAGTTTGCTTTGGAGCGGCCACAGACTGGCTTGTATATTCCGCCGATGCTGTGGAAAGACATGTATGGTTTTCGTTCGGACTCGGTGCTGTTGGTACTCTCCAACGAGCATTATGACGCAGATGAATACATCCGTGATTTTGCGGAGTTCAGAGCGTACACATGATGGTGAATACTGTGATTGGCAGGTGATTACCCGGCATGAATTCAGAGAAAGGAAAGATAAAGTCTCTGCAGGGCCTCAGAGCGCTCGCGTTCCTTGGAATATTCACTTCACACACAGGACTGACGCAGCTTGGAGCGTGGGGCGTATCGGTTTTCTTTGTCCTTTCCGGTTTTCTGATGGCCTATGTGTATTACGGAAGAGATTTGGATTATAGGCTGAAATCGTCCGTTTGCTTTTCGATAAAGAAAATCAAACGACTGTATCTTCTTCATGTCCTGATGCTGTTGGCAGCACTCCTGCTTGAGCTGGTTCCGTTATTCAGGCATTTTTCCGTGCGCATTATGATGCTTTTGCTGGCGAAAATCGGATTCAATGCTGTGCTCTTGCAGGACTGGGTGCCGACACAGGCGATGTATTATTCACTCAACGCCGTATCCTGGTTTTTGTCCGCCTGCTTGCTGCTATATGCTGCATTTCCGCGTATCCTCAACAGACTGCGCTCGCTAGACAACAATAAAGCATTAAACCATAATATATATATATATATATACGCCGGCCTAGTCTTCGCCCTGCAGATCGTTTTCGCTTATCTTGTCCAACAGATTCCTTCCCTGCGTTTGCTCGGCGGTGATTTTGGAAAATGGCTGACTTATATTTGCCCGCTCTATCGTTTGGGTGATTTTACAATCGGCTGCTGTTTTGGCTTCCTGTTTCGGAAGCGGGGTGATCATGGCAAGAAAAGCGTAGCGACTGCACTTGAAATCTCTGCCATTGTGTTTGCCGGAGCATCCCATTTCGCTTTCCTGAAATCCAATGTGCAGACACCGCTTACCGCGCAGAACTGGTATGCGCTGGATGTGCTGTATCTGCCGTCATCCCTGCTGCTCGTATGGGTGTTCGCGAGAAATCGCGGATGGATCTCTAGACTGCTGTCTACTGAATTCTTCGTGTTCCTTGGCGATCTTAGCCCGTATATGTTCTTGATCCATCAGATCGTGATCCGGTATTTGTCAATTGCTTGGAAGCACCTGATTGGAATGACTATGAGCGCAAGCGTGTGTAGTATATTGGCATTAATACTGACTATAATGCTGGCAATAGGATGGACGAGAGTGTATCAGTTTTTTAGTGCAAAAAGAATTACAAATAAGGTGTGAGGTATTAGGAATACTTTAGTAAGTTTAGCGAGAAAACATGCGCTTGGGAAACCATTATTGTTTGCGGTAATTGCTCTGGCTCTTTCCTTTCCTGCTAATAATGCGATTAATAGTGAGAACAGAGCAAAGTGCGGTATTCAATAACCCAGTATTGTGTTATAAACAAACATATCTTGACCGAGGATAAGGAGAAGGAGAAAGTATGCAAATCGAAAGAGTTGACAGGAACAAATACGATTCCGTTATACACGGATACAATGAGAATGTATATAATGAATCATCATTTATTGAGTTGAACAGCACAAAAGTAGATGAGGTGCATTATCTAATTGCCTATGAGGGAAAGTCTCCGCGGTTTGCTTTGCATATGGGGGTAAAGGATGGGAATGCAGGTATGCCATTTTCAGCGCCGAATGCACTTCCGGTTTTAATTAAGAAAAGAAGCGGAATGGCGCGTTATGATGAATTAATTACTGCGTTGGAAGTATACTGTTCATCTGAGGGTTGGAAATCGATGCAATTTGTCTTACCGCCACTGGTTTATAGCATGGAAGAGATTTCCGCTTGGATTAATACTTTAATCAGCCATTCATTTAATGTCAGTAATGCTGACATTAACTATTCGCTGAATCTAACTAAACTCGATCATTCTGCATATTCGGAGATACTCCCTACTAATTCGCGAAGAAACCTTAGGATAGCACTGAAAGCGGATCTAATGCTCTGCCATTGTGACACTGAAGAAGAACTATCTGATGCTTATGATATTATTCTTGCAAATCGTCAAAGCAAGGGATATCCCTTAAAAATGACAAAGGACCAAGTATTGCAGACGATAAAATTGCTGAATCATGATATGTATATAGTCAGGAAGAACGGACACGGGATAGCTGCTGCTTTGCTTTATAGCATCAATACCCGAGTAGAACAGCTTATTTATTGGGGAGATATGCCGGGAGTGAAAGACGAAAAACCAATCAACTATCTCGCATATCAACTCATAGGAATATATGGCGAAAGGGGATTTCAGCAACTCGATATCGGTACGGCATCTGAAGATAGCCTGCCAAATTTCGGCCTATGTGATTTTAAAGAAAGCATAGGATGTGAACGCAGTATAAAGTTCAGCTTTCTTAAGGAGTATCAATAATGGAGAGTCTTAAAAAGAACGTATTGATTTTTCCAGGCGGGACTGAAAACGGATTGGAAATAAAAAGAAGCTTGCAGTATTGCAAAGAAGTGAAAATCTTTTCAGCATCAAGTGCGGTGCCAAATCAGGCAATGTTTGCCTACATTGATAATAGTATTATCCCAGATGTTCATGATAATACATGCCTTTTTATGCTTAACGAACTGATCAAAGAGAAACAAATAGACATTATCATACCGGCCAATTCTGTTGTTATCGACTTTTTAAACACACATCGAGACGAAATTGCTTGCGATATCTTGTTGCCTGCAAAGGAAATCGTTGAACTTACCCGTTCGAAGAAACGGACCATTTCCATGCTGAAGGATGTAATCAATGTTCCTAGGTGCTTTGATAAGAAAGAAGAAATATTTGAGGACCAGTTCCCGGTGTTTGCCAAACCTGATGGCGGTTATGGGGCTAAGGACGCAAGACTGATTACGAATAAATATGAACTAGAAGCAATAGATTTTTCGAGCTTTGTAGTTGAGGAATACCTGCCAGGGAGGGAATACACGATAGATTGTTTCTCCGATGATACGCAGGTTCTGTTTAGTGCTGGAAGGGAACGAGTGAGAATCAGGATGGGAACAACAATGCACTGTGAGGAATTGGAGGATTCTCTGCAGCAGACATTTGAAAGCATTGCGAAAACGATTCATGCCCGTATTCCTATTACTGGTTTTTGGTTCTTTCAGATGAAGGAAGATAGGCAAGGACACCTTAAGTTACTTGAAATTGATATCCGAATTGCTGGAACAATGGCATATCATCGGTGTAAGGGCGTGAATTTTCCGTTATTAGCGCTTTTTCAGTACTACGGCTATCCGGTACGAGTTTCAATAAATCATGGCGTTTCATTGACGCTCGATCGGTGCCTTCAGAACTCATTCAGTACAAACCTTGATTATAATTATGTATACATTGATCTCGATAATACGCTGCATTTTAACGGAAGAGTCAATCTCCAGATGATACGGTTCCTCTTTCAGTGTATCAATAATCGAGTGAAGTTGATTCTTTTGTCGAAAAACGATAACAAGGACAGCTTCCTGAAAGAACTAAGGGTGTATCAACTGTTTGATCAGATACTATGGCTGAAAGAAAGCGAATCGAAAGCTGATTATATCCATCATACTAATTCCATTTTTATCGATGATAGTTTTTCGCAAAGGCAAGAAGTAGCTGAAAAATGTGGGATACCTACATTCGATCCGTCTATGGTTGAGTGTCTATTGGAGGATAGAGCGTAAATGGAAGCGATTAAAAAGGGATTTATTTTCTGTGCGAAAGATGAAAACAAATGGTGGAAAACTCATCTGATGGCTCCTGCACCAATTCTTCTCAACGCCGATGAAATTCGCATCTATGGTGGATGCTGGGACTCCTTGGGTATCTCCAGAATAGGATACATAGATGTCAAAATTGCTGATCCTACATGTGTAATTCGGAAATCAAGTATTCCACTCCTCGATATTGGAATAGATGGTTGTTTTGATGATAATGGGGTATTTCCCGCACATGTTTATAATTTCGGAGATGGAAGAGTATGGCTGTACTATACAGGCTTTCAACTGTTGCATAAGATTGCGTTTTCAAATTTCTCAGGATTAGCAGTTAGTAATGATAACGGAAACACGTTCCAGAGATACAGCAAGGCCCCTGTGATGGATCGAGCGGATGAGGGACTCTATACACGCGCTGGTATTTCGATTTTTCCCGATACAATTAATGGCGGTTATCACTGCGTTTATAGCGCCGGTTGCGACTGGTTCTATCTTGAAGGGAAAAAGAGACCGGTTTATGAAGTGTTCTATCAGAAGACCCCGGACGGCATACATTTTTGTGAAAAGGGAGAGAAAATAGTATCCTGTGATTTGAACATTGAGCATGGACTCGGAAGACCGCAGATTATCAAATTGGGCGAGTATTATTATGTCTTTTATACTCGAAGAATAATCGATGGCATGCGGTATTTTTTAGGATGTGCAAGAACAAATGATTTTAAGCACTGGGAACGATGCGATGATGTTTTCGAGAATGTCACATTGGGAAAAACTGGAGAGTTCGATGAACGTATGGTGTATTTTCCTGGTGTGGTAAAAGTGAATGACCATATGGCATATTGCTTCTACACGGGCAACCACTATGGTGAAGATGGCATCGGCTATATTCAGTTAGATTTCTAGTAGTAGGGTATATGCGAAATGAAAGGTATCATTCTCGCCGGCGGAGCCGGGACACGGCTTTATCCGCTGACCATGGTAACAAGCAAACAGCTTCTTCCGGTTTATGACAAGCCTATGATCTATTATCCGCTGTCCACGCTGATGCTGGCGGGGATCAAGGATATCCTGATCATCTCAACACCGACGGATCTCCCAAACTTTGAGCGGTTGCTGGGCGATGGGCACCAGTTCGGGATTCAGTTGAGTTATCGGGTTCAGCCCTCGCCGGACGGTTTGGCACAGGCTTTTATCATAGGAGAGGACTTCATTGGAGACGACCCCTGCGCGATGATCCTGGGAGACAATATTTTTTACGGAAACGGTTTCTCGGTGATTCTGGGGCGGGCATATCAAATGGCAAAAGACGGAAGCGCATGCGTTTTCGGATACTATGTCAATGACCCGGAACGCTTTGGCATCATGGAGATCGACGAGGGCATGAACATCCTGTCCGTCGAGGAAAAGCCCAAAAAGCCGAAGAGCAATTATTGCATTACGGGGCTATACTTTTATCCCCCCGGCGTAGCAGAGAAGGCCAAGCAGGTGAAACCGTCAGATCGCGGCGAGTTGGAGATCACGACCCTGAACGACATGTATCTGCAGGAAAAGCGCCTGAAAGGCCAGATCCTGGGACGTGGCTTTGCATGGCTGGATACCGGTACGATGGAAAGCCTTGTCGAGGCAACGACCTTTGTGCAGATGATCGAGAAGCGACAAGGCGTCATGATTTCCGCGCCGGAAGAGATCGCATTCCGCAAGGGCTGGATCACAAAGGAAGAGCTCCTGAAATCTGCGGAGCTGTACGGAAAATCTCCATACGGAGAACACCTGAAGAACGTCGCGCACGGTACCATGAGATTCTGACGGAGGTACATAGTATGACCATCATCGTCACCGGCGGCGCCGGGTTTATCGGGAGCAATTTCATATTTCACATGATGGCCGCTCACCCGGAGGACCGGATCGTTTGTGTGGACAAGCTGACCTATGCGGGCAGCCTCTCCACTTTGAAGACTGTAATGGACAAGTCCGGCTTCCGATTTGTGAAGCTGGACATCTGTGACCGGGAAGGCGTCTACCGGCTGTTTGAAGAAGAAAAGCCGGATATCGTGGTCAATTTTGCGGCGGAGAGCCATGTGGACCGCAGCATCGAAGACCCCGGTATCTTTCTGCAGACCAACATTATCGGTACAAGTATACTGATGGACGCCTGCCGGAAATACGGGATCGGGCGCTTCCATCAGGTGGGAACGGACGAGGTCTATGGCGACCTGCCGCTGGACCGGCCCGACCTGTTTTTTACAGAGCAGACGCCCCTGCATACATCAAGCCCTTACAGCTCCAGCAAAGCCGGGGCGGATCTGCTGACCATGGCCTACCACCGCACCTACGGTTTGCCGGTAACGATCAGCCGCTGTTCCAATAACTACGGGCCCTACCAGTTCCCGGAAAAGCTGATCCCACTGATGATCGTCAACTGCCTGAACAATAAGCCCCTGCCGGTGTACGGCGAGGGGCTGAATGTGCGTGACTGGCTTTATGTAGAGGACCACTGCAAAGCGATCGATCTGGTTATCCGCAAAGGGCGAGTCGGGGAGGTCTACAACATCGGCGGGCACAACGAAATGCGCAACATCGACATTGTAAAGCTGATTTGTCATGAGCTTGGCAAGCCGGAGAGCCTGATTACATACGTCACAGACCGCAAGGGTCACGATATGCGCTACGCCATCGACCCGTCGAAGATCCACAGGGAGCTGGGCTGGCTGCCGGAGACCAAGTTTGCGGACGGGATAAAAAAGACGATCAGATGGTATCTGGACAACCGCTCCTGGTGGGAGGAGATCATCAGCGGGGAGTACAAGGATTACTATCGAAAAATGTATGGGGAACGGTAAAGAGTCTTGTCTTTTTCAAGGATGTCGTTTCCTGCCTATGAACGAAACTGCGTTTGAAACGATAACGGATGGTATCTTTCACTGGCTGGAGATTATGGCCATTTAGGTCCGTTACTGTGACATTCTTCACCTGTTTGATATCGAATGGATGCAGTCTGCGTATGCCGTACAAGGCATACACGGAGTAAATTAAATGCTTGGCAGACCAGTCTGTAAAGACAAGGCGAAATGACCAATAAATGATACTTAATGCGTTGTTTGAAGGAAAAATGCGACGGGCATCGTTTGAGGTTGCGGAGATACTGAATGCATTTGTCGTTTAGTTCATCTGTAGCCGCCGAGCCATTCTGTCTTAAACAGCCGAGCAATTCTGTCATTAGCGCCGAACACATTTTGTCGTACAACCGACGGGCCAAAATGACGGGAAAGAGAGCGATGCGGAAAGCATCGCTCCCGGCAAACCCCATGAGGCGCTCGTGTCGCTCCCCAGCGTTGCACTATCCTCCACATGGGTAAAGCCCCCAATTCAAAACGGCAATTCGCAGTTGCTGAGTTCCTCGTCCAGCAGTGAGATCAGTTCAGTGGCCATGTTCAGGTATCGTTTGGCTTTCCGGATTGCATCTTCAAGCTCTCGGATTCAGCGAATGTCTTCGGTTGAACGATCCAGTTGGCTCTTTTGTTGGTAGTTCAAGAATATCCCCCCTCTTGTTAAGTCTCGCCGTCGATCACCTGCTGCACCATTCGGTCATCAATAATGGTACGGCGGTTTTGGTAAGCATAGATCAGGGAATTGCGGCAGATATTGTTAATCAGGCGGGGGACGCCGCTGGTATAATCAAAAATCAGTTTCTGGGAATCTTCTGAAAAAATGGAACCTTGGAACCCAGAGTAATCCAGTTGCTTCTGGATATAGGCTTTCGTCTGGGACAGATCATACGGCTGAAGAATCGCATGGATTTCAACGCGCTCCCAAATGGCACGGTAGGCTTGCGTATGAAGCTTGTTCCAAAGCTCTGTCTGGCCGCAGAGGATCAGCGCCATTGGATTCCTTGAATCCATATCAATATTCAGAAGAAAGCGGATCTCCTCCAGCATTTTTCTGTCCAGGAGATGGCTCTCATCCACTACGACGACCAACTTGTGCTGCCCCACACCGCGCATGATCTCAGTCTCACGTTGAAGCGCCTTCCGGGCGGCTATTCGCTGCGTTCTTGAAGGGCAGCCCAATTGTTCCAGCAATTCACTGTACAATGCCCTGGGCGTGAGGTTGGAATCTGCAATGTAGAGAACCGTGTATTCAGATTCACTTAATCCGTTGCGCATTCGCCGGATAGCGGTCGTCTTTCCAATACCTGAATCGCCGACCAGCAGAGCGAAGCTTTGGTCTTTCGCCGCGCTGAGCAGCGGGCGTTAATTTCGTCAGTTTCTGCGTCGGTGTAAAGATCATTTACAGGAATGCCGCGCACAAAGGGCGTGTGTTTCATGCCAAAGAAGTCTTTGTACATTTCGGTCACCGCCCCTTCTCATCCTTCTCAATCTCACTGGAATACGAGATGGCGCGGCGGCGCTCCACAGTGTTTGCCTTGTACTTCTGGGTTACTGCGGAAAGAAGGCGGGAATGATCTGCTTTCACATCCGGCTCCGGGCGCTCGGGGCGAGGGCAAACACGCTCGCCGATCTGAACCCGGCGGACGATGAACGGCATTTCTCCATCCACTTCAATCGTCAGCGTTTCCGTGCTGGCGGGATCATATACAACATCAACGACACGGCCAGCGTACTTCACGCCGAGATCATACTTCTTGCCGGCAAAGCTGATGCAGCCACTCTTGTCGGCCTTCCTGGTTTCGCAATGGAGAAACGCGCGGGCCAGCAAATCCTGTTCAATGAAGCGCAACGGCATTGAATCGGACTTGTACGCGATCTCCGGCGTAGTGCCAATGGCGCTGTGCGTGGCCTTGGTGTAGCACAGATTCAGCCATGCCTGGAATTTGTCATTGAGATCCTTCAGCGACGGGATCGTTTCCAGAGAACACTCTGCAATGAACTGATCCACCGTCTCGTTGAACCTTTCCTGTTTCCCCTTGCCCTGAGGATTGCGCGGCCTCGCATATACCAGTTTAACTCCCAGCAGAGTACAGGCTCGCTTCATCCAATGGGTCCGGTACTGCGAACCGTTATCGAAATAAAGGCGCTTCGGCGCTCCGTATTTCACGATGGCCTTGTGGAGCGTATCTTCCACAATGGCTTCCGTCATACTGCTGTAGAATTCACCGTGGAGAATCATGCGGGTGGCATCATCGATCAGACAGGATAGATATGTCGGGGTGTTGAGTCCGTTAATCTTCAGCGTGGGACCATATTTAATGTCACCCTGCCACAAATCATTCCTGTGAAGCCGCTGAAAACGCTGCGATCCATAGGTGGGATCACGGTAAATCTTCATCATGCCTGCAGAGTAGCCCCTGCGTTGAAGTGCATCCTGTAATGTTGTCCGCTTCAGAAATCCCGGCTCGACCTTGCCCTCCATCTCTAGGATCTCAATAATGGTCGGAATGCTCCGGCTGGGCAATTCCCGGCGCAGCTGGATGGCTGCATCAACAATATCTGGCGGGATCTTGTACCGAACCTCAGTGTTCTTTCCTTCTGGCAACAGGCCATTGAATCCTTCGTTGTGGTAAGCGTGAAGATACCGATCCAGCGTTCTTTGGGAAACATGGTTCGTTTCAGCAATGGTCTCTCTGAGTTTGCGAACTGCCTCCTTGTCGAGCCCGGGGGCCAGCAGAGGGGCTATGGTTGCCATCCGCGCTTCCGCTGTTTCATGCGCTTTTTTGCTGTTTTTCATTTCGCTCAAGTGGTCCAACGCCTTTCTGTGTGCTTGTACACACAGTATAGCCGACCATTAAGCGCAGAAAAATTCCGTTCGGTTGTGTAACCAATTTCCGCTGTTCACCACGATCCGGACGAGCGACATGAATTCTGAAAGCCGGGTTTCGCCGGATGCTTTTGGCAGCGGAATGGACAATATAAGGCTCTGGCTCTCGCAAATATGTTTGGCATAAGAGATGAACCACGCCAACCAGCGCAGAATGAGATCCACAGTGCGAGTGTTACACGGCGCATCTGAAGGATTGCTTTCGATGTAAGTGATTGCCTCGCCGTCATACCTTTTGTACGGCACAAGGGGGGCGGGAAGCTCCCGGTGCGTCCTATGACAATCGCGGCATTGGAGAACACGGAGCAGGTAATGCTTTTTGATCCCGGCTGAATTGATGGCTTGCCTGTGGCAAGTCCCCCGGACAAACAATTCTCCCTCACAGCAAGGGCAGCGAAGAATCTCGTTTGCAACGATGATGATGAGATCACCCTTGTTCTTTTGCCAGAATCGTGTTAAACTGACCATGACGCAAGTCAAGGAAACCTCACTTCCGTTCATGGTCTGTTTGCGAGTCAGTGCATGATGGAAGTGGGGTTTCTGTTTTCTTTCTGTAGCGTGCAGCAGCTCCAATGCTGGGGCTCTGCCCCAGACCCCGGGGTTTTTCGCTTTGGTTTCCCGGGAGCGATTGCCGCTGCCGCAGAAAGTATACCACACTTCCTGCTGAGACAAAATAGCTCGGCGATTAGACACTATATCTCGGCAGCGCCGCCATTTTATCCCGGCGCTCCGACAAATAAGGCCGGCGATTTGCCGACATTACAATTTGGCGTTAACACAAGCTCTTCAACCAGTTCCTGAACAAGTACAATGGAAAGCAGCGGCCCAGGCAAAAAGAACCGGAGCCGGAAGATGCCTATGACTACCTGGAACTGGCGGATGAGGCGAGAACGAAAAAGGCCAAGCTGGAATACATTGACCGGGCGCTGGAGCTGGAACCCGGCAATCTGGACGCGCTGATCATGCGGGCAGATCTCCAGACAAAAGAGTTGGATCAGTTCTATGACCTCCTGCAGCCCATCCTTCAGGAAGGGGAACGGCAGATGCGGGAAGGCGGCTATTTCAAGAATGACATGGGCGATTTTTGGAGCGTTTTTGAGACGCGGCCGTATATGCGGGTACGCGAACAGAACTTTTCGGCGCTGATCGAGCTGGGCCGGATGCAAAAAGCCATCCAGGAAGGGGAGGAGCTGTTGAAGCTCTGTACCAACGACAATCTCGGCATCCGTTATCGGCTGATGCACCTCTATGCCTTTGCGGAGGATGCCAAGGGGGCCGCCCGGCTGCACAGGAAATATGACGATTATGACGAGACCCAGATGCTGCTGCCACGCAGCGTACTGTATTACAAGCAGGGCGATCTGGGGAATGCAGGCAGTTTTCTCACCCGGCTTGTGAAACAGAATAAGGATGCCAAGCGATTCTTTGCCGCGGCAGCCAGAGAACGGCTTGACGATTTCATCGATGAATTGAGTCCCATGGGTTACCAGCCGGCGTCCATGAGCGAGCTGATTTACTGCTTCGCGGAAAACTCTTTCCTGTATGAGACCGTTCCTTATTATTTCGCCTGGGCCAATAACCAACTCAAGCCGCAGAAAAAAAGATGACGACATTCGGGTGGTATATCCGCATGATCGCTAAACGCATCGACAGTGAAAGGTAAAGTCTGGAAACCGGAATGACCGGGGATTTCGATTATTTGAAACGGAACAGGGACGAAGTGATCCCGTTTCTCTGGTGAAAAAATGAGGCTATATCATTATCGTTCAATCGAAAGCGCACTGAAAGAACTCAAAAACGGCACTTTTCACTTTTCGGCAAAAGAAGAACTGAATGACCCCTTGGAAGGGTTCGTCCGCGTATTTTGGAAGGGAGATAAGGCTGCATGGGAAGAACTGCTTCGAAATTATGTGTGCAGTCTGTATCACGCGCTTGAGCTTTACCTGCTGAAAGGCAGCGAGGAAACGATTCTTCATCATAAGCTGATTGTCGATTTACATCATTATGAAAGCGTCGCACATGGAGCTTTGCTGCAGGAACTGGGCGACCGTTTCCTCTCAGACAATGAGGTGCGGGAAATGGCGTTGTTCTTTGGAAAGTCGCGCCTGACGGTTTATGAGAATGAGCTGCGGCTATTCCTGAATCGACTACAAATGAAGGCAATGATACTGTGCATGAGAATTCTGCAAGAACATGGGACCATACCTGATGTAGAGGCAAATGAATGGATATCGATGTTCTCTTCAATAACACCTCCTCCATTCCCATTCGAAAAATTGGAAGAAGCCTCTATAAACGGGATGAATCATGTTCTGTTTCTGTCTGCTGACAACATTATTTGCATGACAAATTGGGCATGTTATTCTTTACATTAAAGAATGAAGATGACGAAAAGTGGCTCCATGATCATATGCGGGTACTGTTTTCTGTCGGTATACGATAATTGAAAAGCTATTGGAGGGAAAATGAAAACTGGAATAAAACTGTTGGACTGCACATTGAGGGATGGTGCTTATATTACAGGGGGAGACTTTGGTACACCTTCAATCGGCGGCATAATCAACAAGCTTACAAAGGCTAATATTGACATCATTGAATGTGGATGGCTGAAAAATCCAGAGTATAAGGATGGGAGTACATACTATCAGGTACCGTCCGATCTGCATAAGTATTTATCCAAAAAAGACCCAAGGGTTACTTATGTAGTAATGATCGATTGGGACCGCTATGATTTGAACCTTTTGCCGCCCTGTGACGGGACTTCGCTGGACGCAATTCGCGTCGTCTTTCCGCATGGGAAGCATTGGAATGGGTGTGAAGTAGCCAAGAAAATAAAAGAGAAAGGGTATAAGGTCTTCCTTCAGGCAGCGAATACACTTGCATACAGCGATGAGGACTTGCTGGATTTGGCAAGGTGTGTCAACGAAGTGAAGCCGGTTTCACTTTCGGTCGTAGATACCTTTGGCGCTATGTATATGTCAGATTTGGAGAGAATCCTCGGTGTTTTGGATGCTGAACTTGACAATGATATCGAGTTGGGTTTTCATTCACATAACAACATGCAACTGTCGTTTGCCCTCTCCATCCATTTCATCGAAATAATGAAAGGAAAACGAAATCTGATCGTGGATGCAAGCCTTTGCGGAATGGGGAGAGGAGCTGGCAACGCAACGACTGAGCTGATTGCCAACTATCTGAATACAAAGCAGCACAAGTATTATGATATGAATGAGATTATGGATGCAATCGACATCTATATGCCGACATTTCAGGAGAAGTATAAATGGGGGTATTCCACGCCGTATTTTATCGCGGGAATGTTCCAATGCCATGTTAATAATATTGCATATCTGCAGACAAATCATAGAACCAACAGCAGAGATATGCGCAATATTATCGAGTCTCTTTCTGTGGAGGATCGAAGAAAATATGATTATGACCTTCTCGAGAGAAAATACTTGGAAAACCAGGCCAGGTCAGTAGACGATAATGAGGCAATGGTCAAGTTGAAAGCAGCCTTCGACGGTAGAGTGGTTCTGCTGATTGGGCCTGGCAAAACCTCAAGTACAGAGTATGAGAAGGTGATGAGTTATATCAGTGAGTTTAACCCCGTTATCGTATTCATTAATGCATTGAATCCAAAGTATGTTGGAGATTATCTGTTCCTGATCAATTCAACAAGGTATGAATATGCCCGTGATACTTACACGGAACAGTTTATCTCCACAAAGAAAATATTGCTGTCGAATATTAAGACCACAGGGTTACAAGATGAGCTGATTATTAACTTTGACAGTGTTATCAAGCGTGGATGGGAGCATTTTGATAATGCTATCATTACTTGCCTTCGTCTGATGGACAAGCTTGAGGTAGTCCGTGTCGGAATTGCCGGGTTTGACGGTTTCAGTGAAAAGTATAATGAGAGTTATGCCGATAAGGCCTTGCCGACATTGAGTCCTTTAGGTATTTCCGAAAAACTGAATGCAGAGATTCAAGAGATATTCGACGATTTTTGCATAACTACACAAGGAAGAATGGATATAGACTTTGTGACCACATGTATGTTTGATTACAGGAGAAAACTAAAAGGCGAATAGTCGGCAGATCATTTGCTGCGAGTACGCTTACGTTAACGATAACAAGGAAGGATTACACGATGGACTTCATGCAATTGATTTCTGAAAAGGAATGCAGTCTTGAGCGGTATGCAAAGGAGCAGTCGACCCAAAAGAGACCACTTATTATATATGGGGCAGGATACGGAGCAAGGATACTAATCCCTTATTTTCAAAGATACGGTATTGACGATTTTAACTCTGCGTTGACGATGGTTATTATCGCCCCGGTGTTACAGTTATGGGGTATCCTGTATACTCTTTGGAAGAACAGCTGACCCAGGCAGTAGAGCCATATGACTTGGTTGTGGCTATCTATGAAATGGACATGTCAAGGTTGGACTACTTGTCGAACCGGTTTAAGCAATCGCTGCATCGCATCATATATGATGATTTTTTCCCGCATCTATATATGCCGCCCATGGTTTACTGCATTGACAGAGCGTTTTATGAGGCAAACAATTCTTTTTAGCAGAGAGAGCACCAGTGGCGTAGATATCGGAGCTGTTACTGCCATGGATTATTATGATGATGGCGAAACCGCTCACACAGAGAATACAAAGAAAGCAAGAGAGCCTGTAGAGATTGGTGAGGGAGAATCAAGCGGGAATGAGCCTTTTGAGTAGTGCTACAGCTTATGCTGATTATTCTGTGTTAATGAGCGTCTATTATAAAGAGAAGGCTGAACACTTGCGCGAGGCGATGAATAGCATTTGGAATCAAACGAGCCCAACGAATGATTTCGTCCTTGTTTGTGATGGTCCATAGTCCGGGATCTTCGAACCGGTTTTTCCTTTCTCACGTTCCATCCAGAGCCACAGGGTCGCTGCATGGTCCGCGTATGTCCTGCCCTCCGATTTCATATAGGCGGAGAGCTGTTCGATCAGAGAATTGATGCCCGGGTATTCCGTTTTCAGGGAGGCGTACTCTTCCTCTCCGAGAAGGACATTTTCATATCTTCCGAAGACGGCGAGCGGCCTTGTTCCATTGGTTTGGTTTCCGTGTGGATTGTTGTTTCTATATTGGTTAGGGGACGGAATTCCGGCTGTCATTCCGTCGGATTCCCGGTCCTCTGCCGGTCGGTTTTCCGGCTCATTGAAGGTCTCCTTTCCGTCTGTCAGAAAGTCGAGATTCCGGCCGTCCGGGAGCATGACGTAGATTCGATTCGGTGCCGAGAAGCTGGTGCGCCGCCGTTCGATCAGGCCCCTGGCGGACAGCTCCGTCAGTGCGGATTTGACGGAGGTTTGCCCGCGGTCGATATCTTCTGCGATCCGTTCCACGGGATAGATGATGTAGCTGTGACCGTATTCGTCGGCCCAGCCGTTTTTCTGGGAAAGCGTCATGCGGTCCAGCAGGAGCGAATAGACGATCTTTGCCGTCATGGACAGATCGGCTTTCAGGAGGAACCGTGCGAAGGGCAGATACGGCGGGAGCTTGGTTTCCAGGTTCATATACTCGGTGATGTGGATCACCTCCAATCTTTTGTTTGAAATGTCCTCTCACCCGACAACGGACATTTTTCGGGTATTTGGTGACCCTGTCAGGTTAGATTTTTGAAAAAAGATCCCTCCACCCGACAACGGACATTTTTTTGCCCGATTTTACCCGTTTTCTTTATAATTCACAAAATGTTTACAATTCGCCCCCTCTCGACATGAAAGATCTCACGTATTAGCAAGCAATGCCGCTTGCCGTCAAAAAACGCGGGAACGCCCGTCCTGTTCGGACCGTCGTTCCCGCGTTATCGCTTGATGGGGCAACATCCCCATACCCCTTTAACAGAGCCTGCGTCTCTGGCTGCGCACCGAAATCGGCGCTTCCTGCAAACAGGCACCCGCTGAAGAACCAACGAGTGCCTATTGTGTAAGTCGGTAAAAAACCAATTCGTATGATTTCTCCTCCTGCCTGTTTCAGTCGATCATCGCAAGTAGCTTTCTTGGAAAAATGTAAAACTGGCCTCCCAATCAGAAGGAAAAGTGTGTGGAAAAGTGCGAACCCCGATTGATTTTTCTCCGGATTTGTGCTATACTATTGTTGCGATTGTGATTGGAGGGACGACAATGCTCCAAAGAAAGATTTACAAACGAATCGAAGCGTTTTACAAGGACAGGCCGAACAAGGCACTGATGATCACAGGCGCTCGTCAGGTCGGCAAGTCCTTCATTGTGGAAGAATTCTGCAAAGCCCATTATGAGAGCTTCATCAAATTGGACTTCATTGAGAATCCCGAATAT
>JAEEGL012785112.1_pt1 | contig 21907 bp, 19 predicted proteins | sample 9134231 | NCBI WGS metagenome assembly JAEEGL01 (sample SAMN16246548, study PRJNA631951) | gut metagenome | biome: gut microbiome; feature: rumen; material: fiber-attached | host: Bos | place: Iran: Karaj | collected 2018-10 | reverse complement strand
CCTATCGGTTCTTCCGGTGGGGTCACCGATCATGGTGGTTCCGCCACCGATAAGAGCGATGGGCTTGTTTCCCGCCATCTGAAGACTCTTCATAAGAGTAAGAGCCATGAAGTGTCCTGCAGTAAGTGAATCCGCAGTGCAGTCAAAACCGATATAGAAAGTAGCTTTACCGTTATTGATAAGCTCTCTTATCTGATCCTCGTCAGTAGTCTGAGCAATAAGGCCTCTTGCCTGCAGCTCTTCATAAATACCCATTTCAAAAAATCTCCTTTTATCAAAATATATCTTATTATACTAAAATCCGAGCATTTTACCATTAGTCGGAAGGTATAAATTTATCTGTTTTCCATAAGTTTGCTCATAGCCTTGTCCAGACCGCTTACGGAGAGCTTATACATGGGAAACATCTGCTTGAGCACAGTTTCGATCTCTCTCCAGGGGGCGGCACCGGGTGCCATCTTGGGATTCAGCCAGACAACCTTCTTATAGTGTCTTTTCAGTGATTTAAGCCACTCTTCTCCGCTGTATCCGTCATTGGGGCCTCGGTAGTTACCGGTATCGGAATAGAATTCCTCGGGAGCCATGGCAGCATCACCGACTATTATAACCTTATAATCCTTATCTGTGTTACGGAAAAGCCAATTTGTTTCGACCCAGTCTCCGTTTTCACATTCAGGTGTCTTATATACATGGGAATAAATGCAATTATGGAAATAATAGCATTTAACCTCTTTGTAATGGTTACTCTTATTAACAGCCTGGAATAATTCGTTCAAAAGGGAAGAATAAGGGATCATTGTTCCGCCCGAGTCCATCAAAAGAAGGAGCTTTACGGAATTCTTCCTGGGCTTTCTCATCTCTATCTTAAGAACGCCGCCCTGATTACAGGTCTCATCTACAGTCTTATCAATATCAAGCTCTCTTTCATTGGTATCAAGTCTTGACGAGAACTGTCTTAGGCGTCTGAAGGCAAGCTGGAACTGTCTGTTAGTCATAACGCGATCATCTCTGAAGTCGCGGTACTTTCTCGCACCCATTACGGCAAATGCGGACTGGTAACCGGTCATTCCGCCTACTCTTACACCGCCGATATTTCCGCCGGTATTACCGAAGGATGTCTTACCCATGGTACCGATCCAGAATGATCCGCCGTTATGTTCGGAATCCTGGTCCTTAAGGCGCTGTTTGAACTTCTGCTCAACATCGTCTTTATCGATAATGATGCCTTCGCCTTCCATTTTGTTAAGGTGGTCTTTGGCTTCCATTTCGGCAAGCTGCATCATGTCGGATTTGTCGAGCCATCTGAGCATCTCTGCTCCGACTTCGGGATCGGACTGGGCAGCTTTAAAGCATTCGTCAAAGGCTTCATCGTACTTGTCGAAGTCGGTTTCGCTCTTAACAAGTATCATTTTGGCACCATAATAGAACCTCGAAAGCGAACCGCCGATCAGTCCGCTGTCCAGGGCGTTCATAAGATCAAGCCACTCACCTAGCGTGACGTTGATCCCATGCTTTCTTAAGCTTTCAAAAAAGTTTAAAAACATGCAATGACCAAGAATTATATGACCAACCCTATTAAACGGGTCCTGTCGCCATATAAAATGTCTCCTTACTTCGTCGCCAGGCGGAAATACTTCACTAAGCAAGGTATTCCTCATGACGCGTGACCACTCACTTCGTTCGGGTCGAGCGGCCGTATTTCTTCGCAGGCTCCTCGACGTCAACGATTTTATATCGGCGCCACCCGCCCGCTATAGTTTTAAAGGCATAATATATTTTTAGAAATTTTGATGTGTAGCTAAGTCCATGTCTTCATCTTTCTTTACGACTACTCCGATGAAAGGAAGCTTAGACTTAATCTGGGCGTAGGGGATGCCACCGATCTGAAGGGCGTTGATCCAGTCGATGAGTTCGGAGGTGGAGGGTTTCTTGCGGATGTCGCGGATATCGCGGATCTGATAGAAAACATCCATTGCCTCGTTGAGGAGGTTCTCTTCAACATCGGGGAAGTGAACTTTGACGATTTCTGACATGAGCTCTCTTCCTGGGAATTCGATATAGTGGAAAATGCATCTTCTGAGGAATGCATCGGGAAGTTCTTTTTCTGCGTTTGATGTGATGATAACTATGGGACGGGTTTTAGCCTTTACGGTTCTCTTGGTCTCGTTGATGTAGAACTCCATCTGGTCAAGCTCCCAGAGAAGGTCGTTGGGGAATTCGAGGTCTGCTTTATCGATCTCATCGATAAGAAGAACTACCTGCTCATCTGATTCAAAAGCTTCGCCGAGTTTTCCGAGTTTGATGTAATGAGCGATATCATCAACTCCGCCCTCACCGAACTGTCCGTCGTAAAGTCTCTGAATGGTATCGTACATATAAAGTCCGTCCTGTGCTTTGGTGGTGGACTTAATGTTCCAGATGATAAGTTTCTTTCCGAGAGCATCGGCAACAGACTGTGCAAGCATGGTCTTTCCGGTACCCGGTTCTCCTTTTACAAGAAGAGGTTTCTGAAGTGCTATTGAAATATTAACCGCGTCCATAAGTTCAGGGCTGGCTACATATCCTTTTGTTCCGTCAAATTTACTCATGTCAAACTTTCTCCGTTAAAAAATTTTTCCAGTTCACTTCTGAGAACCGCCATATTGATCGATTTCAGAAGATATCCTTCGGGTTTAAGATGCATTACCGATTTAACCGTTTCCTTATCAGATTTGCATGTAAGGAAGATTACGGGAATGTCTTTGGAAAACTCTTCGCTTCTGAGCATCTCGAGTATTTCCTTTCCGGTTGTAACCGGCATCATATAGTCGAGAAGGATCAGATCAGCATGGTTTTTGGCCAGCCAGGTAAGGGCTTGAATTCCTGAATTGGCCATATAAACCTTATATGTATCTTTGAGCCAGTCACGAACGGTTCTTAAGTAATTGGCATCATCGTCAACGATAAGAATACTCTTTTTATCCTCATCAACAACTTTCGTGGATGAAACTCCGATAAGGATTGCAATGAGATCATTGATATCGATAGGTCTTTCAAGCTTTCCGGCAAGATAATTATCGGAAATATAATTGGAAATTCCGTTAAAATCAGACGGTGAACCTATCAGTACAAGCTTCTTGTCGTCATCGTTACATTTATCTTTCAGATATATCAGAAGGTCGGGCTTTTCGAATATCGAGTCATCAACATAAAGAACGATCACTCTTTTCTCGTCAATGCTCTTATTGATCGTAGAAGAATCGGTTGATTCGAACTCACACGTAAAACCCGACGATTCAAGTTTTACCTTAATCGCATTGACCATAAAGCTGTCTACCTTACTGATTATGAGTATGGAATCCGTCATAGTGACTCCTTTGCAGCTTTTAATACGCCGTCCCAGTTCAGTTCATCCATTGCAGATTTTATACGCTGAAGTTTAAGACGGTCTTTTTCTTCAAACGAATACTCTTTAAGAGATTCAAATATTAATTCCAGACTGTCATAATCCATCATCTGGGCCAGTTCATAAATGGTATTATACGCATCTGTTAACTTTTCTTCCGTTATAGGTTCCTTCGCTTCGGAAGAGTTATCGGAAAATACACCGGCTATGCGCTCACCGAGACTTCTGAATTCTTTCAAAAGATCTTCGGTATTTTGATCGATGTATTCTTTATCTTTATTCTTGCCGGCTTCTTCAAGTAGCCTTGCCTTTTCGGAAAGCCCTGCCGCACCGATGATCCTTGAGGAACTCTTCAGTGCATGAACACGGATCGTATAGGCTTCAAGATCACCGGACTTATAGAATTCTTCGATCTCATTTGCTTTAGAGGCAGCATTTCCGGAAAAGATCTCCATTGCTTTGACGAGGCCTTCTTCGGAGCCGCAATTATCAAGTCCGAGTTCTATATCTATTTCATCCAATTCACTAACGGACTCAGGTAGTGAAACGCTGACTTTGACCGTATCGGAAATGGTTACAATATTCTCGGATACATTACCCGTATTACCGCTTTCCTTTGTATCGGAAGCACCGATGACGCTGACCTTATTCTTGGGAAGATACAGAAGCAACAACGCATCAATAACCTCAGGTCCCGCTCCGATATCCATATAATCGGTGTAACTTTCATATATAACCGCAGGATCGTGTGCTGATGAAATATCGATCATAAGGATCGAAGGCACATTTACGCGGTTCCAGATATAAGTCTTGATCATCATTCCGGAAGAATCACTGAGGCCGTCTTCAACGAATATGATATCATACTCGTTATCCGTAAGATACCTTACACACTCATCACCGTCATAGACCACATCAACCTTACCGAGGGTGGTCGAAAACAGTCTGGCGATTCTGTTTATATTATCAGAATCCGTGCCCGAAATCAAAAATCTGGCAGAAGGACATACCAATGGTCTTGAAAAGGTTGAAGCCAGCATAAATCTGGAAATTCCGGCCTTATCATTTACCTTAACAAGCGTATCCATATCGGCTATCGGCAGGAATTTACCGATTACTCGTAAAATAGAACCGTTGGAGAAAGGCTTGGGGATATAGGAGTCAAATCCTTCTTTCAGATACTTCTCCTTCTCTCCTCTAACTGCATTTGCGGTTACGACAATGATCGGTGTGAAATCGCAAAGGCCGTCATCCCTCATAATATGCATAGCTTCGACACCGTCTATAACAGGCATCATATGATCCATGAATATCAGATCGTAGAAATTCTTCTTGACCATATCGAGAGCTTCTTTACCGTTGGTTGCCGAATCAACGGTAAAACCAAAGGATGAAACTATCCTTACAAGAAGTTCCATATTAAGCTCATTATCATCCACACAAAGGATCTTATACTGGGCAGAATCCCTCTTGAAATTATATCTTCTGCTTTCATGAATGGCACGTTCTGCAGCTCTCAGATCGGCCAATTCGAATTCTTCAAATCTGTCCCTGCCTTCTTTATTATATTCGACATAATAAGGCATCATGGTATCCGACAAACGGTTTCTGTCGGAAGCATAATCGGTCAGTTCGTTCATGAACTGATTCAGTCTCTTGGCCCCTTTAAAAACATTGGCGGCATTTTCCCTTACATCATCGGAAACATCGGATTTAATTATCGCATCGCTGTATCCGAGGATCGCATTAACGGGAGTTTTCATCTCATGGGACAGATGAACCATGAGTTTACCGTTTGCTTCTTCGGTTTCTTTTATCTTATCGAGAGCGACTTTTTCAGCATTTTTAGCCTTCTCAAGTTCATCAACCGTTTTAAGAAGTCTCAGATGATCGGGAGACTCAAGAGTCAAAAACAGCATAAGCATTCCGATGGATCCGATGTAATAGATCATCAAAGTGCTTTCGTTTCTGCCCGACTGTCCGAGGAAAATTGCAAGAACTGCAAGAAGCCCGATGGACATCATCGTTCTTTGAACCTTGTTGAATTTCTTTTTCTGCCTGAATACAAGCAGAGTTCCCATCACAACATAGAAAAGAGGAACCATATAAACAACGGGAACAAAGAGCGGACCATGAATCGCATCACCTGCTTCATCATAGGAATAAGCAACGCCCGTAAACAGATTTATCAAAAGAAGGCATAGATAAATGCTGTTTACCATATAACCGATCACAAGGGTTACTTTTCTGTTCTTGAATCCCGAAAAGGCACACATGTAGAGGTAATATGCCATGCCCGCACAAGCGGACATGAAATTAACATATGTATAGAAGAACATCCTGAACCAGTTCGGAATATTTGAAGTACTGCAAAGGATTGCAGTAACGATATCAAGAATACTTCCTACGGTAACAAAAGAAGCAAATATCTTAAACCTGAAGTTCGGCTCTTCTTCATTCTTATAATTACCCAGCACAAAGAAAAGCACTATCAGATCTACGGGAAGTGCCGCAAGTTCAAAATATATATTGTAATCAAGATTTAAGAGCATTCACATTCACCCTATATCAGGTTACTCTTTATAAGCCTTGGACCTTTTATATATCTTTACCGCGTTTTCATATAATTCTTCATAGCCTTCGGAATACTTTCTGATATCCTCAACGCTGCGTATTCCGGGGAAAATTCCGTAATCCGATACGATCTCGATCTTTGAAGCAGGAAGATATTCAATAAGCTCTCTTTCCAGATCATCGGGATTGATCGGATTAAGCAGATATGAATCGTATTTTATATGGCTCTTTGATTCTCCGAGCGAATACTTAATATCCGATGTAACCGCAATACATGGAATTCTTGAATTGGCCATACTTATCTGACCGCCACGGATCTTGTCTATCAGGAATTTATCATCCTTACATTTCATGGCATCATTAAGCATGATCAGATCATATTCCGTGCTGATAAGTTTGGATGAAGCTTCGGCAGGCGATGCCGCATGATCCACATTGACTCCTGACCCGGCAAGGAGTTCTCTGACATATTGAGCGGATATAGCCTTTTCATCAATGAACAGAACGTTTACATCTTTAGCCTTAAATCTCATACCGGAATCATTTCGGCGGAACTGGCTGTTCCTGTAAGCATTTCTGATATCACCGATCATTTCATCATCATTTACTCTGGTATTTATGGTAAATGAAAGATTGACATATCCCTTATCCGAATCAGAAATCTCAAGATTGGAACCTATAATACTCAGATACCTTGCCGCAAGATAAATATCCAGAAGATCAAGATCGTTATGCTGGAAGATCAGATCGTTTACGGATGAATCATAAGAAAGAAGAAAGTCCAGCTTACTCAGGCTTATATCCAGACCGGTAACATGAAGCGTAAAACAGATCTCTCTCCTGTCTCCTTCATTGTTTCCGGATTCCACATAGAGTTTGACAGAACCCTGATTATTCTTTTTGCACGCAAAAGAAAGAAGGTATATCAAACATCTTCTGAGCTTATACGAATCACTTATTATCTTCTTGGGAAGGTTTTTATCTACAGACAGATCAAGAACAAGATCTTTGAATTTATAAAGAGGTGCGGTCATCGTAACCGAATCGATTATGAGTGAGGCAAGATCGAATTCATCGGTGATGAAATCAAACAGATTTCTTTCAAGAAGGGCATAATCCTGAACGCCCTGCATAAGAGCAAGGATATCATCAACGGAACTTCTTATCTCTGAAGCTCTTTCCTTGATGATATCATCCGTGCTTTCGCGGAAAATGAGTTCATTCATTCCTACGACACGGATCATTCGATTTCTTATAAGACGGGAAACATTGGACAGAACAAGATTTTTATTTTCCACGGCAAGTCTGGCTTCTTCACGAGCTTTAAACAGATTTGCCGTGGATTTATTCTTATATTTGACAAAGATATAGCAAGTAGCGATCAACATGTTAACCGCAATCAGCAAAAAGGCCGACAGTATGATAATGTATACGGAACTATCACCACTGAGTATCGGATACTTCATCCTTCTTTTCCCTAAGCATTAATTCCTTAACAGCTGTGCCTGCATCTTTACCTTCAAACAGGATCAGGTTGACTTGTTCAATGATGGGAAGTGAAACGTCATATTTCTTTCCGAGTTCTATGGCTGCTTTGGCTGAATAGATACCTTCAACAACCATTCCGACTTCTTTCTGTGCTTCTTCAAGGCTCTTGCCCTGACCGAGGAGAATTCCGCATCTTCTGTTTCTGGAATGCATGCTCGCACAGGTTACGATCAGATCACCCATTCCGGTAAGACCGCTGAAAGTTTCCGGTCTGCATCCCATCTTAACTCCGAGTCTGGAGATTTCGGCGATACCTCTGGTGATGAGAGCTGCTTTTGCATTGTCTCCGTATCCGAGTCCGTCAGCGATACCTGCTGCAAGAGCTACGACGTTCTTAAGCGATCCACCGAGTTCGACACCCTTGATATCGGAGCTTGTGTATACCCTGAGTGTCTCTGTCATAAATACATCCTGGATATACATCGCAACTTCCTTATCGGGTGATGAAGCAACAATGGTTGTAGGCATATATCTGCTTACTTCCTCCGCATGTGTGGGGCCCGATAAAGCGGCTACCCTTGCACCGGGGATCTCATCAAGTATCTGTTCGGAAAGAGTTTTAAGAGTTCCCTCTTCTATACCCTTCGCAACATCTACGATGATCTGACCTTCTTTGATAAGAGGAGCAAGTCTTTTTGCGGTTTTTCTGGTGAATGAACTTGCGACTGCCATTACGAGGATATCCCTGTCAGTAACGGCTTCTTTATCGTCGAGAGTGTATTTGACGGAATCGGGGATCGTTGCTCCGGGGAGATTGATATGAGCATGCGTTGACGAAAGCATCTCTATCTCGGATTCAAGTGCGGACCAGACCGTAACTTCATGACCTGCGGATGCAAGCTGAATAGTAAGTCCGATTGCCCAAGTACCACCACCCAGAACAGTAATCTTTGCCATATTAAATACCTCGCAGAAATTAATTTACTTGTTAGTACCCGAAAGATTCTCCGAACTCTTTTTGCCCAGATATGTCTTTCTTTCTTCACCCTTTATCAGCCTTAAGATGTTGGCTTTATGCTGCCAATATGCAAGAACCATAAGACAAAGGGCTATAATATACATCTCATTCAGGAACGCCTGAGGAATACCCTCAAAAATTCCAAAAGGATGTAACTGACCGGATACTATAAGCTGGATAACAAATCCCGCATAGAGGATAAGGGAACCCAGACTTACATAATGAGTTATAAAGAAGGGAATAAAGAAATAGCACAATCCCGTAAAAAAGAACGAGGGATGAAAACAAAGGACTGTTCCACCCGTAGCCGCAATTCCTTTGCCGCCCTTAAAATGCATGTAAAAAGGAAAGTCATGTGCAAGCACACATCCGGCACCGCCCCAAAGTATCAGAAGGTATTTCATGTCGGGGTACATTGCGCCGAAAGTAAACCTGATGATAAGTGAAGTTACGATAGCTTTGAGCATGTCTCCGGCAAATACGATAAGACCGTACTTTTTGCCGAGTACTCTGAGTGCATTTGTGGTACCTGCATTTCCGCTTCCGTAATTTCTGATATCTATGCCTTTATGCTTACCGACAATAAAAGCCGTCTGGATAAGACCGAATGCATATCCTATCAAAAAACACCATAACCTGGCCATATTACTCCCCATTTCTCTCCCTGACTATAAACTTGAGAGGTGTGCCTTTAAATCCGAATGTTTCCCTTACCTGATTCTCGATATATCTGATATATGAGAAATGGGCAAGTTCTTTATCATTGACAAAGATAACGAACGTCGGAGGTCTGTTTGCAACCTGTGTAATATAGTATAGCTTCAGGAATCTTCCTTTATCGTTGGGAGGCTGCTGCATTGCAACTGCCTCTGCCAGAATCTCGTTAAGAGCACCGGTTCCGACTCTTCTGTCCTGACTTTCTCTTACAATGTCGATAGTCTCAAAGAGCTTATTAAGTCTCTGTCCGGTAAGTGCGGATATAAATACGATCTCCGCATAAGGCATAAAGGAAAGGATATTTCTTACGTTTTCGGTGAACTTGTAAATGGTCTTGTCGTCTTTTTCGACCGCATCCCACTTGTTTACGGCTATAACGACAGCTTTACCTCTGTCGTGGGCAATACCTGCTATCTTGGCATCCTGCTCGGTAACACCTTCTTTGGCATCGATTACAAGTACGGCAATGTCAGCTCTTTCAACCGCGCCTACGGTTCTTACGATCATGAAGTGTTCAAGTTCATCTTTGATCTTGTTCTTCCTGCGAAGACCTGCGGTATCGATGAAGATGTATTCCTTCTCCCCGAATTTGACTCTGGTATCTACAGCATCTCTGGTGGTGCCGGCGATATCGGATACGATGAGTCTGTTTTCTCCGAGAAGCTTATTGATAAGTGAAGACTTTCCGGTATTGGGCTTTCCGATAACAGCTACCTTAGGAATATCTTCGTCTTCGGGTGCGTCGGTGTCTTCAGGGAAATAGCTGACTACTTTATCCAGAAGTTCTCCGAATCCGAGCATTCCGACAGCGGAAATGGGATAAGGCTCGCCTATACCGAGGTTATAGAATTCAAAAACATCGGCCTGCTGCTTTTCGAAAGAGTCAACTTTATTTACACACAAAACAACGGGCTTCTTGGATTTTCTGAGCATGGCTGCAACGCCTGCATCGGCATCCTGAAGTCCTGTTTTAACATCACATACAAAGACAATAACATCAGCGGTATCAATCGCTATCTGGGCCTGTTCTCTCATGGAAGAAAGGATAAGGTCCTTGGATTCGGGTTCGATTCCGCCTGTATCTATCAATACAAAATTGTAATTAAGCCAGCTGACATCCGCATAAATCCTGTCTCTGGTGATTCCGGGAGTATCCTTTACGATGGATATTCTCTCACCTGCCAGAGCATTAAAAAGTGTCGATTTTCCGACATTGGGACGTCCTACAACGGCCACTATAGGTCTGCTCATATTTATACCATTCCGATCAATGAATCAACAAAGTCGTAACCATTAGATTTTATCGTAACTACGCGTACTTGTAAAGTTTCCGAGACCTGCGGGACCGTGTAATCATCCAGGAAAACATCGGTTCCTGCCCTTACGACGCTCTCGGGTAATTTGACCTCTGAACCCAGGTCCCTGCCTTTTAGCTGAGCTACGATATCCTGTCCGGTAAGAAGACCCGAAACAGTGATCCTCTCTCCGAAAAAGTCATTCCTTATCTCGGCTACATCTATCCTTACACCGGTCATCTCAGCCATTACACGGTCTGCCGTCGCCTTAATAACAGGATAAGCAAGTTTTCCGGTAACAAGCGTAAAATGTCTGTCCTTGGAATACTTCTCAAAAGAACCGTCCGCTTTTCTCTTGGCGATCTGCTCATCGATCTCATCCATGAAGGATCGCATCATTCCTACGCCGTTATCAAGTTGCAGATAGCCGTCATAACGCTCTGCTTCAGGCATATCTCTTCCTGCGACAAGATACCATTCGTCACTAGCATGAACGAAATGAATACCGTATTTGTCGTAACAGATCTTCTGATATTTCTCTATAATATCGATAACTTCAGCGGAATCCTCAGGGCCGAAAGGCTCAAGCGGATAAAGCCCTTCACGGAACTTGGATAAGCCTACGGGAACAACGGAAAGGGATTTAAAAGAAGGAATATACTTCATGAGCTCCGAGATGGTAAATTCGAGCTCTTTTCCGTCATTTATACCCTTACAGCAAACAACCTGACCGTTCATCTCTATGCCTGCTTCGGCAAGAATCTTAAGCTTCTCCAGGGATTTTCCCGCAAAACGGTTACCCAGCATCTTACATCTGAGTTCGGGATTCATCGTATGAACGGATATATTTACGGGTGAAAGATTGTAACGGATTATCCTGTCCAAGTCTTTCTGGGACAGGTTCGTAAGAGTTATGTAATTTCCCTGAAGGAAAGAAAGTCTGGAATCATCGTCTTTGAAGTACAGAGTGTCCCTCATTCCGGGAGGCATCTGGTCGATAAAGCAGAAAATACAATTATTACTGCATCTTCTGTAATCTCCCATCATTCCGTTTTCAAAGACAAGACCGAGGTCTTCGTTGTCACCCTTTTCGATCTCATATTCCCATTCTTCGCCGTCTCTCAAAACGGTAAGAACCAAATAATCGGTAAGGGTAAAGAACTGATAATCGAAGATATCTTCAATCTCATTATCATCTATCTTAATTACAACATCGCCGGGCATAATGCCCAGCGAGTCAGCTATGGAACCTTTATTTACGCTTTTTACGATATGACCCTTATTCAAAAGGAGTCTCCTAACAATTAAAGTTCTATATTTCTGCGAGCATTGTAGTTCTCGAGAACCGCATGCATCTTCTGAGTATTATCCATAACATTCGACATTGAGGAGTCATGGTTCATGAAGTCAATGATCGATGCGATGAACTTACACATATCCGCTTCGATAAAGTAAGGCTTGTCATAGATTTCGGGAGGCAGATATGTAAGGTTAGTGGTAATAACCCTGTCAAAATATCCCTTTTCATAAGCTTCATCAAAGATCTTAAGGCCTTCGGTGAAGAGTCCGAAAGTGGTACAGATGAATACTCTTCTGGCATTCATCTCTTTGAGCTGTCTTGCGGTATCAACCATGCTTCCGCCGGATGAGATCATATCATCGATGATAACAACATCCTTGCTGTCGATATTATCGCCAAGGAACTCGTGAGCTACAATGGGGTTCTTACCGTTTACGATCTTGGTGTAATCCCTTCTCTTATAGAATGTACCGGTATTGAGACCGAGAACGTTAGCAAAATAGATTGCTCTGTCGAGAGCACCCTCATCGGGTGAAATTACAACCATATGATCCTCATCGACAATAAGGTCATCCTCATTGCAAAGAAGAGCCTTGATGAACTGATAAGGAGGCATAAAGTTATCGAATCCGTTTAAAGGGATCGAATTGGATACTCTGGGATCATGTGCATCGAAGGTAATGAAGTTGTACATACCCATATCGTGAAGCTCTTTGAGCATGTAAGCACAGTCCATGGACTCACGTCCTGTTCTTCTGTGCTGTCTTCCTTCATACATGAAAGGCATGATGACATTGATCCTGGTTGCTTTGCCGTCAAGGGCTGCAATGATCCTCTTAAGATCCTGATAGATATCATCGGGAGACATATGGTTCTCGTAACCGTTCATATTGTATGTGATCGAATGATTACATACATCTACGAGAATATAAACATCCATACCTCTTGTAGATTCGTTAAGCTTACACTTAGCTTCTCCGCTTCCGAATCTGGGGATCTCGAAAGAAAGTCTGTAATCATCCATCTGATATCCCTGGAATGCGGGATCCTTCTTTACGAGATCGTTATGGATATCCTTACGGTAAAGAGCGAGATATGAATTGATCTTATCACCCTTGCTACCGAAAGAAGGATGAACGATAAGTTTAAGCTTGCCTACCGGCATTGAATTTTCAAGTTCTACGATATTAGGCATAAATAATTTCCTGTCCTGTTTATATATTAAAGCGATTTATTATAACACCGCTTTTCCGTTACGACAAATCATCCCCGTAAATGTAGTCCCAATCAGTGGTATCGGCACCAAGTTCCTTCATGGTAATGATGGTTGTGAACTGGTCACCGTCTACTACAACCTCGAATTTACCGTTATGAGCTTCGATAAGGCTCTTTGCGATGAACAGACCGAGTCCCGAACCTTCGCCGGATCTGCTCTGGTCACCTCTGATGAATCTCTCGGTAAGCTCATAACCCTGGAATTCGGGTTTTGCCCTGGAAACGTTCTTAACCTTGATCTCGACTTCGCCGTTGAATGCTATGAGCTCGAAGTAAACTCTGGTTCCGCTCATGGCATATTTACAGATATTTTCGAAGAGGTTATCAAGAACCCTCCACATACATGCCGCATCGGCAAATACAAGAACTCTGGGAAATACATTGGTAACAACATCAAGGTTCTTTTCTTTGAATCTTCCTTCATATTCACCGAGAGCCTGGTTGATAAGCTCGGTAAGATTGGTTCTTGCCTTGATTATCTCGATCTTACCGGATGAAAGTTTCGAAGCTTCAAGAAGATCTTCAAGAAGCTTCTTGAGCTTGATGGACTTATCGGTAATGACTTTGAGGTACTCTTTCTTCTGCTCTTCTGTAAGATTCTCTCTTTTAAGAAGATCCGAGTAATTGATTATGGAAGTAAGAGGAGTCTTAAGGTCGTGGGATACGTTGGTAATAAGCTCGGTTCTGAGGTGTTCCTCAACGATGGAATCTTCTACGGCCTGTTTGATACCTTCACCGATATTATTGATGCTTTCGGCAAGATTTCTGTTCTCCGCTCTTAAGTTCTTAACGTTGATCTTATAATCGGTCTCTCCGCCCCTGATCCTTGCGATACCGTCGAGAAGCTGTTTTTTCTCTGCGGTGATCAGGAACATGGTAATGCCGACGGATATATCCAGGAAAAGAAGGAGTCCGCCCACAAGGATGGCCGATACATAGATCTTGGAATTGACAAGATGGATTATAAGAAGAAGTCCGCCGAAATTCGATCCCAGGAATAATACGTAAGGAAGTAAAACCGTGGCAGCAGCGCCTGTTCCGCCGGAAAGCGAAAGTGCGAACCACTCAAAGAGCTGTCTTACCTTCCTGGTAAAAGAATACTCGTACAATACGCCCGCCCTGATCCTTCTTACGATGGAAAAGATTACAAAGGAAAGTGCAAGGCTCACGGACAGTCCGAACAGTCCGAATACGACGTAGGATGAAATACCTGATTCGCTGAGAAGCTTGTCGCTTATGGACGAAAACTCTGACAGGTTATTGTCGAGAAGTTCACCCAGGTATTTCGTATAATACCTGAACAGTACAAAGAATGCGTATGTCAGTAGTATCAGCAGTTCGATCCATACCCTGTCCTGAGGAAGAAGTATGTATTCCTCTCTTCCGTCTCTTTCCACAACTCCGGTAATAAACACCAGATATGAAAAAGAAAGAAGCCACAAAAGCGCAAAGACGGTTATGAGCAGCGCATAGAGTCGTGAAAGCTGTTTAACGTCATTATATTTGAAGCTGACGCTGTAATAGATATCTTCTGCCTGGGTGAAGTTGTCATCCAGATACATCCAGACACAGGTATTGTCGGGATATACCGAAGGGAATGCCTTGATAACATCGGTAATGACGGATTCATTGATATCGGAAAGGGTCGAATACTCAAGATCGTCATAGTAACAGATCAGATAATGTTTATGGCCCGAATAGATATCCGTAAGTTCGGTATCGTCATACTTCTTGGAATCGAGGTCATTGGTATATACATGGGAAATACCGAGGGAATCGGTGGTGGTGATATGGTAAAAAAGATTCATCTTGTCCGAATCGTAAATGGTCTGACCTTCACGATATATGTCGTAACAGGATGAAAACAGAGTTGCCGCAGCTTTTAACTCATCGATAACGATGAAATAAGAATCCCAGTTTCTGATGAACTCATCATCGCCGATCTCATTGGTCGAATCACCGTCAAGATTGGGTTCCCTGACGGTAACATAGATCATTCCGTCATCCCAGACGGTCATACTGATATCATCGGGATAATGTCTGATACAGTACTCGACAATGAGGTGCATAAGATCTGCAGGCTCAAGTTCTGCCATTGCATTCATGATCTTCTTATCGCCGTCTCCCAGGATAAGGTCGTCTCCCTCGGGAGAATAGATTTCGGAACCGCGATTTCTGTTAACACTTTCAAATCCCTTAAAATAGAGATTTCCGTATTCGTCCAGATCGAAATTCTGAACATACATGGGATCGCCGTAATGATATACGAAATCCGTAAGGCTGTAATTTTTCTCGATATAAGAAACACCGCGTCTTCCGAAATTGATCAGATCCGATACGGAATATCTGATCTTGATCTTGTTGGCTCCGGTATAATAGTCGGAAATATCGACCATACGGTTAACTTCGATACCGTTTGATACTCTTAAGATCCTGCAGGCTGCAGTATACCTCATGATATCGCTCGCCTGATGTGCGAAGATGTCGGTAACTATCTTATCCAGTTCATCTTCGTTCATTGGAAAAGGATCGAGGATATATTTCTCGGTATCCCCGATATAGTCAACCGAAACATAACTGCCGAATAAAATATCGGCAGCCAGCATAAAGGCCATAAATGCACACAAATGCACACTTATATGTAATAAGATTTTTCTGACAAGTACTCTGCTCATTTAGATGTCTTCTATCTTATATCCTACTCCCCATACAACCTTCAGGAACTTGGGCTGACCGGGATTGATCTCAATCTTTTCTCTGATATGTCTGATATGTACGGCAACGGTATTATCCGTAGCGATGGGAGTTTCGTTCCATATCGACTGGAATATCTTATCTGTTGAAAAAACAGTACCTTTATTCTTGAGAAGAAGTAAAAGAATATTGTATTCGATGGGAGTCAGTTTAACCTGCTCTCCGTCAACGGTTACACTCTTACTTTCATCATTGATGCAAAGAGCGCCGGCCGAATAAATATTTCTGTTGCTGTTATCATTACTGTTTCCGAACTGGGTATAACGTCTTAAGTTGGATCTTACTCTTGCGGTAAGTTCTGCAGGTGAGAAAGGCTTGGTAACATAGTCGTCACCGCCTGCATTAAGTCCGTCAACCTTATCGGATTCTTCGGATTTTGCAGACAGGAAAATAATGGGAACTTCACTCTTTTCCCTTATCTTCTCTGCAACCTCGATTCCGCTCATTTCAGGCATCATAATATCGAGGATAACGAGCTGAATGTCTTCTTTTTCCAGGATATCGAGAGCCTGATATCCGTCAAAAGCTTTAAATATGATATGTCCGTCTTCGAGAAGGTAAATCTCTATTGCGGAAACTATATCTTTGTCGTCATCACACACAAGAATATTTGCCATGCTCAAACCTCATAATAAAACGCGTTTTCTATGTGCCTTATAACTTCGTTCTCGGAAATTCCGATAACATCGTACCTGACCTGCAGATCAGAGTATTCATGATGATATTTCAGATATGCCATGGATGCCTTGCATATCTTGCGGATCTTACGCATATCGACAGCCTCGAGCGGATCGCCGGCCTTCGATGAACTGCGATATTTTACCTCAACAAAAACAATCTCATTTCGATCCGATATACATATTATATCTATCTCACCGCATTTGTTTAAAACATTTCTGTCAATTATCTTATAACCTTTATTCTTAAGATATTCAATTGCGATGCTTTCATGATATGTACCGCTTTGTCTGTTATTCATCCCTTAAGCTTATTCTTGATCTTATCCATCGAATCGACAAATATCAGGATTTCGGCGACAACTTCATACAATTCGGGAGGTATCATCTCACCAATCTCCAGCTTTGACAGTGTCTGCGCCAGTTTATCATCCTGATGAACGGGAACATTGCTTTCCTTGGCTTTCTCAATGATCTTCTCGGCAAGGACACCGGTTCCGGAAGCTATAACCCTGGGGGCATCATCGCTCGGATCATACTCGAGAGCAACGGCTGTTTTGACTTTTTTATTCTTATCTTCCGCCATTTATGCCCTCACATCAAAGGATCTCATGGATCCCTTATAAGATCCGGTTCCGCCGGCATGTACCAGAAGCAGATTCACACCGCCTTTATCAAGCGCATTCTCTTCAGTATCCTCTTCGTCCTTAACCTTCATTGAAGCCTGAAGATCATATCCCCTTTTCTGAAGTCTTTCGGTAAGAAGGTGCATGTTCTTCTCAAGAAAATCCAGAGTTTCATCATCTGCTACGGTAAAGTTGGTTGATACCTTACCACCGGCGTTTACGTCCATGGAGACATACACATCAACGGGACCGAGGTTATCCATATCAAGATGCATGAATGCGGTAACTACCGAATCATCCGAAGTCATGTTTTTCCTGTTGGAAAAAACATAGAGATCGCCGTGAGCAGAATCCCCTCCGGAGAGTTTTAACGGAAGCTGTATATAAGCATACATCTGATTGATCTGCTGCAGGAAGTCGATATTCGAGCTCATATTGTTTGCGGCATTTAACGCAGGAGTATTTTGAGCACCAGCGGATACAAGGCCGTCTTTTAGCATATTAAGCTGAGTCGAAAGTCTTTTATAAAGTGATTCAACCTTCTCCTTGTCGGCAACTTCCGAAGGAGAAATGCTCCACATATCCTTCAGAGTACCGAGTGAAAGCTTTTTAAGAGGATCGGATGTTACAAGCTTTTTAAGAGTCTCTGCATCTCCCTCATTTATCGCTTTCTGAGTAAGAGCGGATATTTGGGTAAAAAGATCCTTCATATCCTTGGGAACATATTCCTTATCCCCGCTCACTTCCCTGTAAAGAGATAACGCTTTATCAAATTCAGCAGCAAGATCAACACTTTCTTTGATCTGAGCTGAAGTATTTTCGGTAATAACAGGTTCCGAAATCCGAGCCGACTTACTCTCGTTTTCGGCAGTAACGGATGCCTTGGGAGTACTATCGGATGCATTAAGATTCTTAAGCAGTTCAAGAGCTCTTGCTGCGGCATCTGCTTTGACATCCGAAGTCTTCGCTTCGGTTATATCTTCTGAAACGGTCTGAGAAGTAACTTGAGGATTCTCCTGTGCTTTCGCATCTGCCTTTACGGTATCCCCTGCATTACCTGCATCCGTTTCTTCCGCAATAACCTCTTCGGCCTGTGCCTCTGCCTGAATCAGGTTTTCCGGACCTTTTACAAATTCTTCAATGGATATTCCTTCTTCCATAAAAGAAACAGAAGCATCCATGATGGAACTCATAAGTTTTGCGGCATTGGTTACGTCTCCGCCCTTAACCATATCCATAAGGGCCTGATCCGTTTTTTCTGCAAGTGTCTGAAGTCCGGAATCTATCTGATAAGATAGATTCTTGTAGTTTTCGATATTCCCGATGTTTTCTTCATTAACGGGAAGACCTAGTTTGGTCAGATCGACAATATCCGAAACATTCGCGGAAGGATTACTGTTCACCTTCTCATACATTCCGAGAAGTGAAGCTTTATCGATCGAAAGACCCGCTTTCATCATCTCGGTGGTCATGCCGACCGTTGTATCCGAAACAGGAAGCTGAGCCTGGTTCAAAGCTTTCAAAACACTTATATCTGCCGAAGTGTTTGTTAAAAGCGGAGTTATCGAAACGGTCGACCCGCCGTTTTTTACTTCAAAAGAAATGGTCTGTCCTTCGGAAATACTCATTTCTGAAGACAGTTTTGCGTTAACCGTACCGCCCGTAGGAAGCTTTAATGTGATATCTGACCCCGATACATCCACAACCTTGGCGGTAAATGTATCCCCGTTCTTAAGTGATGACAGGTAAGATAATCCGTCCCCCGATACATTGGAAGAAGGAGCATCCTGAACAGGTCTTATTCCGTTTAAGAATATATCACTGATTCCCGTCATGATCAGATCTCGCAAATTCACTTAAATATAACTGTGTATAAAACTTCTTCTGTGTATTGGGCAGGGACCGTACTTTTTTAATGCTTCGATATGAGCTGCGGTACCGTATCCCACATTTGCAGCAAAGCCGTACTCGGGATAGATCGCATCATATTCCTTCATCATTCTGTCCCTGGTAACCTTGGCATAAATGCTTGCGGCTCCGATTGAGATGCTCTTGGCATCACCTTTGATAATGGGAACCTGTTTGATGTCGACTCCCGGAATGGTAACCGCGTCATTGAGTAAAAGTTCGGGCTGAGGCGAAAGTTTGCTTAAAGCCTGCCTCATAGCCTCGTATGTAGCCTGAAGAATATTGATCTCGTCGATTCTTTGTGCATCAACTATTCCTACCGCTGCAGAGACTGCTTTTTCACTGATCTCGTCATAAAGTCTGTCTCTTACTTTTTCGGACAGTTTCTTGGAATCGTTTATATACAGGATCTCACAGTCTTTCGGAAGGATAACCGCGCCGGCAACAACGGGACCTGCAAAAGGTCCTCTTCCGACTTCGTCTATACCGCAGATAAACTGAAGATCGGGGAACTGTCTTTCAAAAGATCTGAGTTCATAGATCCTTTTCTTCTCGGCTAGGAGCTTATCGTATCTTTTCCTTGCACTTTCAACGAGCTTTTGAACCCCGCCTCTTTCATCGGCAGAATAAATTGAAATAATCTCGGGAAGCTCCTCGTCGGGAGTTTCCGCAATCTTTGTTTTGATATCTCCGATGCTTTCCATCAATAAATGCCTCCGAAGGACTTAATCGGGAAAATTCTGAACACCGCTTTTCCTATCAATTTCTCACGAGGAATGTTTCCCACATTGTTATATCTGGAATCCATGGAGTTATTTCTGTTATCGCCCATTACAAAGTACTCGTTTTCACCGACAACTATTTCCTCGGCGGCAAGTCCTCTGCAATCCGGTTTTATAACCTCGTATCCATAATCTTCTTCAAGGATCTCACCGTTTATATAGATATTGCCTTCCTCGTCGATGTAAACCGTCTCTCCGGGAAGTCCGATGATCCTCTTGATAAAATAAGTATCTGCCTGATATTCGTAGGGAAATACCACGATGTCAAATCTCTCGGGATCGCTAAATCTGTATTTGTATTTATTTACCCAGACGCTTTCTCCGTCATAGAGCGTTCCGTACATGGAATCGCCTTCAACAACCGATCTTTGGCCGACATATTTAAGGACAAAAGCGGTTACGGCAAAAACAAACAGAAAATATATTGCGGTACTGAATGATTCTTTAAGAACTTTGTTTTTCTTTTTCTTATCCATTACAAAGAAGGCTCCTCTAAAGTGATCCTGCCGAGCTTTCCGCTCCTCAGGTCGGTAAGAATAAGATCGGCGGCTCTTTGAATGTCAGGCTCACCGCCCTTTAATAAAATGCCGTTTTTAAGAGCAGCGGCTTTAAATACTTCCTCAGGCTTGGAAAGGTCGTCGATTCCGTACTTTTCCTTAACCCTGTCGGGATAAAGCTCATTCATGAGCTCTACAACCTCACCTGCAAGCTGCATGGTATTGATGACCTGATCATTGACCGATCCTATCGCTGCAAGTTTAAAACCGACAGTCTTATCTTCGAATTTGGGCCATAATAATCCCGGAGTATCCAGAAGGTCTATTCCGGCATTGGTCTTAACCCATTGATTGCTTCTTGTAACACCGGGCTTGTTTCCGGTCTGAGTCTTGGATTTACCGATAATGGTATTGATAAGCGTTGATTTTCCGACATTTGGGATACCGCATACCATGGCTCTTATGGGTCTGTTTAGTATGCCGCGCTTTTTGTCTCTTTCAATCTTCTCGCGGCATACATTCAAAGCCGCTTTTTTGACAAGATCGGATGCTTTTCTTTCTTTTGCGCAGAGCTGAAGGGTTTCGATTCCCTTAGTCTTGAAATACTCTGCCCATTCCTGACTCTTCTTTTCATCGGAAAGATCCGACTTATTAAGAATGATGAGTCTGAACTTGTCCTTGGCAAGTTCGTCGATATCGGGATTTCGGCTGGATAAAGGGATCCTCGCATCGATTACTTCGATACAAAGATCAACCAGACCAAGCTCTCCCCTGATCGCTCTTATGGATTTTGTCATGTGGCCGGGATACCAGCCGTAATCATTTCCTGCCATTTAATCTACCAGGTGCATTTTCGAATCATCCTTTGAAAATGCAAACCATACTTTTCCTTCTATATATCTGTTTTCCACGGGGCCTATATTGGCGTTTCTGGAGTCATCGGAATCACTCACATCATCGCTCATTACAAAATAGGTACCCTGTGATATCGTGATCTCATTGGTAAGTATTCCGGGATCGACGATCTTACCGGTTACGACTTCCGAGATCACATCGTTAACATAGAGAGTTCCGTCAACAACATAAACCCTGTCACCAGGAACTGCGACAACCCTTTTAACATAGTAATTAAGATTGGTGTTTCCGTTGGGAAGAAATACGATCACATCACCGGGTTTTGGCTGTGAAAATTTATAGATAAATCCGTTTACAAGGACTTTCTGTCCGTCCGCAAGCCCCGGAGCCATCGAGTCGCCCGAAACAATGAAGCTTACTCCCATGAAATACACCAGGACTATCGCAAGGATAAGACTTATCGAAACTCCGAGGATCCAATGAACCACTTCATGGAACAGATCGTCGGAAAATCTCTTTCTTTTCTTATAAAAATAATACCCGTCCTGTTTCACATTAAATACCGTTTTCTCAGGCCTTCAAAGCGGCCTTCTCATCTTAACGCATACCTTGGAATAGTATAGCATTTTTCGGCATTTTAGACCACAAAAAATAACCGGTGCCGTAGCACCGGTTATCCCATAATTCAAGAAATTACTTAACAGCTTCCTTAACCTTTGCAGCCTTACCGACTCTGTCTCTAAGGTAGTTAAGCTT
>JAEEGL011171036.1_pt1 | contig 21907 bp, 17 predicted proteins | sample 9134231 | NCBI WGS metagenome assembly JAEEGL01 (sample SAMN16246548, study PRJNA631951) | gut metagenome | biome: gut microbiome; feature: rumen; material: fiber-attached | host: Bos | place: Iran: Karaj | collected 2018-10 | reverse complement strand
GCAGTCTTCCAGATGCGCCTTTACCGCTTCGGTAGTCTCCGGGCCGGTAAGCCCGTCGGCGTAAAGAGGCAGCAGATCTCTTACGATGCCGCACGGAAGTTTTTCACTCATTTTTCTCTAGCTCCTTTCTGAGAGCGGTCTTTGCGCGGTAATACGTCACCCTTGCCCAGTTCTCGGTCTTTCCGAAGATGTCTCCTATCTCCCTGAAGGACAGATCTCCGAAAGCGCGCAGATGCACTACTTCTCTTGCCGGCTCGGGCAGAAGATGTATGGCACGGTACAGCTCCAGGCGCTGCGCGTCTGCGATCACCGCTGCCTCCGGACCTTCCGCGACTGCGTCGTTCTCCTCCGCCACGGCAAGGACCGGATTCTTCCTGTAGTACTCCTTTAATTTGTTGGAGGCGATGGAACAGAGCCAGGTGGATACCTTGCAGGAATAGTCGTAGCTGTCCGCGTGGAGTACCGCCTGATAGAAAGTCTCCTGCGTTATCTCCTCAGCGACGTGCTCGCTGCCGGTCCTTGCAAGGATCCAACGGAAGATCATGTCCGAGTATTCTTTATAGACTTCCTCCAGCGGTATCATTCCTGCCTCCTGCACACATATATGCAGAAAAAAGTGAAAACGTTACAGTATTATATCAATATTTCCGGACAAATATAAAGCCCGGACGCGTAAGCACCCGGGCTTAAAAACGTTTCGAGGCTGACTGACGGCCTTCCGTGCTTCCTTACAGCGGCAGGAAGAACTTTATGATGAAGATCAGCGACAGTATGTAGGTAAGTACGGATACATCCTTGGACTTGCCCATGCAGAGCTTGATGACGGTGTAGCTGATCAGAGCAAGGCCTATGCCGTGTCCGATGGATCCGGATACGGGCATGGCAAGCAGCATTATCGCTACGGGCAGAGCCTGGGAGATGTCGTTCCAGTCGATGTGCTTAAGGTTGGAGAGCATCAGGATTCCTACGTAGATCAGCGCGGAAGAAGTAGCTGCCGGCGGGATGATGGCGGCTACGGGAGCGATGAACATGCAGAGCAGGAACATGATGGCGGTAACGACGGAGGTAAGTCCGGTGCGGCCGCCTGCCTCCACTCCGGAAGCGGACTCGATGAAGGTGGTAACGGTGGAGGTACCGGTGACGGAACCTACCACGGTGCCTACCGCGTCGGAAGCAAGGGCTTCCTTCATCTTGGGCATGTTGCCTTCCTTATCCAGCATGCCGGCGCGCTCAGCGGTGCCTACCAGGGTACCGATGGTGTCGAACATGTCGATGATGCAGAAGGTTATGATCAGTGTGATTATGGTGAACCAGCCGATCTGCGCGAATCCCGCGAAGTTGAGCTTGAACAGCGTGGTCTTTGCCATGTCCGCGAACGGCGGCAGGAAGGACGCGGTCGCAAGGCTTGCGAACGGGTTCACGTTGAGGAAGATGGACTGGCCGGCCCAGTAAACGATGGATGCGATTATCATTCCGATCAGAACGGCGCCCTTTACCTTCTTGTGGCTGAGAGCGACGATGACGAACAGTCCCACGAACATGGTGACTACGGAGAGCACCATCGGCTGGAAGCCGGAACCCATGGAAGTCTTGGCGAAGCCGGAAGTAAGAGCTCCGAAGAAGTCTCTCATTGCGTAGAACGGTCCGCCGGTCTCGGAATAGATGCCCGCGTTGGAGCCGAAGCCGATGTTCATCAGCATGAGTCCTATCGAAGGTCCTATGCCCATGCGGACGCCCAGAGGAATGGCCTTGACGATCTTCTCTCTGACGTTGAAGATGGAGAGAAGCAGGAAGATGACACCTTCGACAAGGATCAGAACGAGCGCCGACTGGAAGGACTGCAGATAAGTCATTCCGGTTATGGCGGCGATGTTGGCTGCAACGGCCGCGAAGAACGAGTTGAGACCCATTCCGGGAGCCATCGCGAATGGCTTGTTGGCCAGGAAGGCCATGCACAGAGTACCGATGGCGGACGCTATGCAGGTAGCCAGGAACACGCCGTTCCAGAGGTCCTGCCCCTCCGCGCCGAAGCCTGTAAGAAGGTTCGGGTTGAGGGCGATGATGTAGGCCATGGTCATGAACGTGGTAAGGCCGGCTATGACCTCCACCCTGACCGTGGTCTTGTTTTCAGACAGTTTGAATAATTTGTCCATAATGATTGCTTTTGCGTCTCCTTTTGCAAAAAAACAAATAAAAAAAGAACGTATAAATACAAACAGATTATACGCCCTGCCGTATGGCAGCGTCAATTCAGAAAAAGTTTCGAAAATGATAAGAACATACGTTTACAAACTTTTGTTCGTGTGTTAGAATAGCGTTGGAATAATAGTTTAAATACGCAGAAAGGATGAGCCATGGCAGATCTTAAAGACAGAGAACAGAAAGTCCTGGACTTCATAACCGATCAGATAAAGAAGAACGGCTACCCGCCCACAGTAAGGGACATCGGAGCGGCGCTGGGCATCAAGTCCACCTCCACCGTTCAGAAATCCATGAACATACTGGAAGAGGAAGGCTTCATCAGAAAGCAGGCCGGAAAGCGCAGAGCGTTCGAAGTCGTAGCCGGAGGAGCGGAAAAGCCTCAGGTCCAGTCTCAGGACCGCGCGGACGTCGTGGACGTTCCCGTGGTAGGCCGCGTGGCGGCAGGAATGCCGATACTCGCCGAGCAGAACATAGAGGGAAGCTTCCCCATGCCGGCGCAGTTCATAGGCAAAGGCACCAACTTCATGCTTACGGTGCACGGCGACTCCATGATAGAAGCCGGAATAATGGACGGAGATTACATACTCGTCCAGGAGCAGAAGACCGCCAACAACGGAGACATAGTAGTAGCCATGATCGACGGCGAGTTCGAATCCGAATCCACCGTAAAGACCTTCTACAAGGAGAACGGCCACATAAGACTGCAGCCGCAGAACAGTTCCATGGATCCCATAATCGTGGACGACTGCGAGATAGTCGGCCTCGTAAAAGGCGTGTTCCGCTATCTGAATTAAGACCTTGCGAAAGAAATTAAAAACTCCTCCGGACGTTCCGGAGGAGTTCTTTTATTGCTGAAATGACTCAGTATCTGTTCCGGTTACTGCTGCGGCTGCTCGGCCTTGATCTCTGCGTCTGTCTTTACCTTTTCAGCGCGCTGTTCGGCTCTCGAATCGGCAGTATCTTTTGCTGCGGCAGCGGCTTCGGCCGGGGTCTCGGTCGCGGCCGCCGCTTCGGCTGCAAGCTTTGCTTCCCTTGCGGCCTTTCTCTTAGCCCCTACCTTGTCGTAGATGGCGAGGCAGTAGATCGGGATCAGGCAGAGGATGGCGCTGGCTATGAATACCCAGGTGTAACCGCTGGTGGCCTTATAGATGACACCGGACATCCAGGTAGCGAACAGCGAGGAGAATCCTATGCAGAAGAACGACAGACCGAAGATGGTACCGGTGTTCTTCATGCCGAAGGCGTCGCCGGTCATTGCCGGGTAGACTCCCGCGGGACCGCTGTAAGCGCAGACGATAAGGAATATCACTATCGTGTAAGCTACGCCGCCCACGAAGATCATCAGCAGCGCGCAGACAAGCATCAGCACTGTCATTACGAGTATCGACTTTGCCCTTCCGAGCTTGTCGGAGATGGTCGGTACTATGAATCTGGAGACGGCGCTCGCGATGCCTACCAGCATGGAAGTGGTGGTAAGCAGAGCCGGGCTGAGCCCCCTCTCCGCGCCGAGTGTGCGGATTATCGGGTTGACTACCATGTAGGTGACTGTCATGAAGAACAGCGGAGTGCACATGAACCAGAATCTGGGATCCTTAAGCGCTTCGCCTACGGAGTACGGAGCCTTCTCTTCCGCTCTGGGCGGGATCTTGTCGGCCATGTAGCCCTTCGGCGGGGTAAAGATGAAGAACGCGCAGACGAATACGATGGCGCCGAGGATTATTCCCAGCCATCTGAAGGCGAAGGGAACGCCCCTCTTAAGGAAGGCCTGGGCGATCGGAACGCATACCACTATGGAAGTACCGAAAGCGCAGGTCGCGATGGCGGAAGCGAAGCCTCTTCTTGTGGGGAACCACTTCTGCAGGCAGTTTGTGGCGCCCGCGTAGGCAAGTCCTACTCCTACGCCGCCCAGAACACCGTAGGTAAGGTAGATGAGCCACGGCGCGCTCTTGGGAAGCATGGAAGAGAGGAACAGTCCGGCGAAGAACAGTATGCCGGAGAGCATGTTTACGATGCGGGGGCCTTTGCGGTCGACTATTACACCGCCCAGGAATATTCCCGCGGAGAACGCGAAGAGGTTGACTGCGGATATGAACGAAACTGCCGTCTTCTCCCATCCGTAGTAGTCCATGACCGGCTGCTGGAACACGTTCCACATGTAAACGATTCCTACGCAGAGCATCGTAATGATGCACGCAATTACCGGACCGATCTTGAATTCCTTGTTTTTCATGATACGCTCCTGTTACTCGGAATAATTGAACAATATACCTACTACCGCCGAAACGGCTATGAAAACGATAGGATGCAGATTCTTAATCTTTTTGACGTTAGTAAGGATCATCAGCGCCGCGAACAGTATAAGCGGCTTGGGCGCTATCACCGCAGTGGATGCGAAGTCCTTTATTCCGCCCGCTCCGAACAGGCACACCGCCATAAGCCCCAGAAGCGCTGCGGTTATGAGCGCAGTGGACGCCGGTCTCATTCCGTAGAAGCCCATGTCCACATACTTGTTACTGCGGAATTTCTGCAGCACCGTAGCTATTATCAGTATTATTATGACGGACGGTGTTATAAGTCCGAGCGTGGCTATTACGGCGCCGGGTATTCCGGCATGCGTGTAGCCAACGTAGGTAGCCATGTTGACGCCGATCGGTCCCGGAGTGGACTCCGATACCGCCACCATGTCCACGAGCTGGTGAGGAGTGAACCATCCGAACCTGGCGCCCATCTCCCTTAGGAACGGAAGAGTCGCCAGTCCCCCGCCCACCGCGAACAGGCCTGCCTTGAAGAACTCCCAGTAGAGTGTAAGAAGCATCATTTCTTCCCCACCCCCAGGCTCTTTATAACTATGCCGCACAGCGCGCTCGCAACCACGAATATTATCGGAGAAACGTTGAGCAGCAGCGTTCCGGCGGCAACGAGAACAAATATCACGGCCGTCGGCGCGTCCACTATGGTCTTCTTCCCGAGCTTGATGACGGAGTTGAGTATCAGCGCGCATACGCAGACTCTTATCGCCGCGAACGCGTCCTTTACAGCCTTAAGCTCCGCGAAGTTGCTTAAGAACGCAGCTATTATCGTTATTATGACCAGCGACGGGAACACAACTCCCAGCGTGGCAGCTATTCCGCCGGCTATGCCCTTGCGCTTTCTTCCCACGAACGTAGCGGTGTTTACAGCTATTATTCCGGGCGTGCACTGACCTATGGCGTAATAGTCCAGGATCTCCTCTTCGGTGACCCATTTTTTATTGTCCACGAGCTCTCTCTGAAGCAGAGGAAGCATCGCTATGCCGCCGCCGAACATCATGGAACCGATCTTGGCGAACGTCAGAAACAGTTGCAATATCTCCATAGTTAATAGTTTATCACAGGTCCCTTGTATTTCAAGTGTTATAAACTTAACAGACTGCTTGACGGTCGCAGTGCACCGGGTTCCCCCGATCGTCCGCGCAGAGAGGCCGGCCGCATCCCCGTAAAACAACTGTAAAACAATAAAACAGCACAATTGCGCAGTCATAATACGCCGAAACACGCGGAACTGTGATACAATGGCCGTGATGACGGAAAGGAGGTTCCATGAGAAGGCCTCTTTTGCTTGCGCTGCTGGCGCAGAGCATGGTCATCCTTTTTTTATACTATCTGGATCCGTTCGGTCTGGGGTCCGCCCTGCTGCCGTCGTCCGGGCTTACGGATGTGGCGGGCGAAGTCGTAGAGCTTAGCGGCGTCGCGGTCAAGTCGCAGCCGGCAAAGGGATACGTTGCGGTAACTCTGCGCGCGGACAGCATAAGCTCAGGGCCCGCCGCGGGCGGCGACGCAGTTCCCCGGGACGTCGGAGAAAAAGTCCTGGTGCGGGTGAACGCTTCCCCGGAGGAGATCGACGCCTACGACATCGCGGGCAGGGAGATAAGCGTCACGGGTCCGCTGAGCGTTCCCGACGGCAGGCGCAACCCGGGATGCTTCGACTACAGGCTCTACCTTAAGGGCCGCAGGATCTTTACGATAGCGGACGTTTCCCGGTACAGGCTGGTCTGCGGAAGTGTGAAAAGGCCTGTCCTGCACTTTCTTTCCGTCTGCAAAGGACGTTTCTACAGGGCAGTCGAGCCCTACCTTACTGACGAAGAGTTCCAGCTGCTCGCGGGTCTGATGTTCGGCGATACCTCGCTTATGGACGAGTCCATGTACGAGCAGTTCCGGCTGACCGGCATCGCTCACGTTCTGGCAGTTTCCGGACTTCACGTTGGGCTGCTGTACGCCGTAGTCCTTAAACTTCTTAAGCGGCGGAGCGCCGCAGTCTCCGCAGTAGTGAGCGGCGGCCTGATACTGGTCTACGCCGCCCTTTCGTCGTTCTCCGTTTCCGTGCTCAGGGCGTCCTTCATGATAGCCCTTAACATGGCGGCACGGTTCGCGAAAAGGCGCTACGACCTGACCAGCGCGGCCACGCTGACCGCTATAGTCTTCCTGTTTTTCAACCCTTACCAGCTTTTCGACAGCGGTTTTCAGCTGTCGTTCTGCGCAGCGTATACTATGGGCGTGGCGCTGCCGTGGGCCACACTGAAGGGAATAGAATTATCCGACAGATACAAAAAGAAATGGATACTTAAAGCGTTCGAGATCTTCTCGCCGGCGGTAATGGTCCAGCTTGGCATGACGCCTCTGATACTGTTCCACTTCACGACGTTTTCGCCGGCCGGAATACTTATAAACCCGATCGCGGTGATGCTTGCGGGCCTGCTGCTTCCCGCGGGGCTGGCGCTGTTCGTCATATCCATGCCCGGTATCGCAACGGTCACCGCGCTCGGAACTCTGCCAGCCGGCCTTCTCGCGAAACTGCTGATCCTTCTTTCGGACGCCGGACAGTACGCTCTGCCCGGTTCCTACGTCCCCGCCCTTCCGCTTGCCGCGACAGCGTTCTACTACACCGGATTCTTCTGGTTCTTCTCGGAGACAAGGGTCGTCCTGAACAGACGGAAAAAACATGCCGCCTGCCTTACGGCAGGTCTTATTGCTCTGCTGCTGTCCTGCGCGCTGCCTAAAGCGCTCGGTCTTTCGGAAAGCATCGTTCCGTGGAGACACGACACACACGAGGTCACGTTCCTGGACGTCGGCCAGGGCGACTGCATCCATGTCTGCAAGGACGGTTACAACATACTGATAGACGGCGGTGGAAGCCTGTACGGAAACATCGCGGAAAGGACGCTGCGGCCTTACCTTCTTAAAAGCGGGATAGACCATGTGGACCTGGCGGTCATCACCCACGACGACACGGACCACGCGCTCGGGATACGCCAGCTGCAGGAGATCTTCGACGTGCGGCAGACTGCGGTGCTCGGAGATTCCAACGACGACTGCGGCGTTCTGATGATAGATACCGGAAACGCGCGGCTGCTGCTGATGGCCGACGCGGACATTGCGCGGGAGGAAGAACTCTGCTCCGAATACGGCGCCGCCCTCGACTGCGACGTTCTTAAGGTGGGGCACCACGGAAGTCCCTATTCCACCGGCGAAGAACTGCTGCGCTGCTCAACGCCGGCGTTCGCAGTGATATCCTGCGGGAAGAACAACATCTACGGGCATCCGGCGGACAGGGTCGTTGAACTTCTGGCGGATTCGGGTATAATATATGCTAGGACGGACGAGAGCGGAGCCGTGTACCTGAAGAAGGCGGAAAACGGCCTGCTGGTCTTCGAGAACGCGTCCAGAAGCACACGATGGCTTATACAAAAAGCCCGGCAAACACCGAGCACCCTTCCAAAACGATAGTCAGGATGGCGGCGTCCGCGGAACAGACAGGGATCTGGCCGAGGGCGGTATTGCTGTGCGGCAAAGAGGATCTTCTGGTCGACTGGAGCAAGGCCTTCCTTAAGGAAAAGATCGTATCTCCGGCAGCCGAGGCTCTGGACTGCGTAAGCTTTACCGGGGACGGCACGGATCTCTACGAAGTGATCGCGGCCTGCGAGACCATGCCCATATTCTCCGCTAGAAAGATGGTGATCGTGGACTGGCCGGATCTCTTCGGGGCGCAGAATCCAAAAGGTCTGGACGCGGAAAGCTACAAGTCGCTGGCGGACTACATTCCGAAACTTCCGGAAAGCACCCTCCTTCTTTTCTTGTGCCAGAGACCTAACAAAACAAGACCTCTTTACAAAGCTATCGCTTCCTGCGGCATAGTCTACGACTTCGGTCCTCTGGACGACGCCACCCTGTCCGGGTGGATGGCCAAGCGCTTCCGCGCCGCGGGCAAGAGCGCGTCCCCAAAAGACCTTATCGCCATGGCCAGGATGTGCGGTTACGGCGATCCTGACAGAAACTACACGCTCCACAACCTGGAGAACGATCTAAAAAAGATACTCGCGGCGTCGGACAAGGACGTAGTGACGCTGGACGAGATGATGGAATACGCCGCCCCACAGGCGGAGCAGAACGCTTTCAAGCTTCTCGACAGCGCGTTCTCCGGCAGCAGATCGACGGCGCTGCAGATACTGGGAACGGTAATAGATACCCAGCAGCCGTCCAAGGAAGTCGGCGCCGTGATGAGCTTCCTGGGTCTGCTCTGCTCGCAGCTGGAGATAATGCTGGAGGCCAGAGAAAGAGAAGCGGACGGCGAAGACTTCTATACTATAGCCGGCTCCATGGGCACCAACGAGTACAGGCTGCGCAAGGCCATGTCCTCCAGCCGCAGCCGCACGGTAAAGCAGCTTGCGGCCTGCCTGGACAGCACCTACCAGATGGAAAAAGACATAAAGAACGGTCTTATGACTCCGCGCATGGCGATGGAGCTGTTCATAGCGCAGCTTTAGATATGAGAGACCAAGGTCCGGGCGGATCTCAGCGCGGACCTTCGATAGATAACAGATCATGGACTTCAAGGACCTTACAAGAAAAGAACGCTCCGAAGCGCTCGAGGCGCTCGGCGAAAAGCCCTTCAGGGAAAAGCAGATCTTCAAATGGATATGCGCCGGCGCGGAGAGCTTTGCGGAGATGACGGATCTTCCGGCGGCGCTGCGCGAAAAGCTCGCGGAGCGCTGTTCTTTCGAGCGCGGAAAAGTGGAGCTCTGCCAGACATCGCAAGACGGAACGTCCAAATTCCTCATATCCTTCCCGGACGGCGAGAAAGCGGAGACCGTATTCATGAGCTACGGATACGGCAACTCGCTGTGCGTCTCCACGCAGGTGGGCTGCAACATGGGCTGCGTGTTCTGCGCCTCCGGCATAGGCGGAAAAGTCCGCGACCTTAAGGCCTGGGAGATCCTGGAGCAGTACTTGCTCTGCGCCGAGTACACCGGAAAGCCCATCAATCACATTGTTCTGATGGGCATGGGCGAGCCCATGGACAATTACGAACAGGTATCGGAGTTCCTTAGGCAGATCCACGACCCGGCCGGAGTCGGCTTAAGCTACAGAAACATAACCGTCTCCAGCTGCGGACTCATCCCTAAACTGGAGCAGTTCGAAAAGGACTTCCCGCAGGTGAACCTGGCCATCTCCCTGCATGCCTCCGACCAGGAGACCAGAGAAAAACTGATGCCTGCGGCAAAGGTCTATAAACTGGACGAACTGATCCCCTTCTGCAGAAAACACGCGGAAGTCACAGGCCGCCGCGTTACCTTCGAATACGCGCTGATAGCGGGCAGGAACGACACCGACGCGGACGCAAAAAAACTTGCGGCTCTTCTGCGCGGCCTCAACTGCCACGTAAACCTGATACCGCTCAACACCGTAACGGAGAGCGGTCTTAAGAGCAGCGGAAGGCCAAGGGCTCTGGACTTTCAGAAGAAGCTTCTGGATCAAGGGATCCAGTGCACCGTTCGCCGGCAGCTCGGCGCCGACATAGACGCCGCCTGCGGTCAGCTTCGGAAAAATCATCCAAATCGCCCTTGTTAAAAAATGCGCCAACAACTATAATATAAGTAACAGAATTCTTCAGGAACAAGGAGGACAAAGCATGGTCAAACTTCTGATCGGTCATAAAGGAAGCGGCAAAACAAAGAAGATGATAGACATGGCCAATTCCGGACTCAATACCGTTAAAGGAAGCATCGTTTTCATCAACAAGAACTCCCGCCTGATGTACGACCTTAAATACCAGATCCGCGTAGTCTGCATGGAAGACTTCGAGCAGATCAAGAACGTGGACGAGTACATCGGCTTCATATACGGAATACTCAGCCAGGATCACGACATAGAGCTGATATTCATAGACAGCGTCCTTAAGCACGTTGACATAAACTTCCCGGACATCGAAGGATTCCTGGAAAGAGTCGACCTGATCTCCAAGACTTACAACATAGACTTCGTGGTGAGTCTTTCCGCCAACAGGGAAGAGATAGGCCCCTGCGTAGACAAGTACGAAGTACTCAACTGACGAAGGCAGAACGTTATACGGAATCAAAAAGCCCCGCGCCTGCGGGGCTTTAGTTTTCGCTTAATTTGCTACGACGGTATGAACTTCAGGAAGAAGCTCAGTATGTAGCTGCCGGAGATCTTGTCCGAAACAGCCGTTACCAGGCCGAACCTGCTGCACGCGTACAGCAGCAGATAGACGAGCACTAAGTACTCCACGAAGCCAAGCACAGCGCCTCCTACGGAGTTCACCTGCTTTACACCCGGCGTCTTCTTAGCGGCATTGTTCAGCGCTCTGCCGATTATCTTTAGGATTATCAGCAGGATTATGAACAGAATGATGATCAGTACCGCCCGCACAAGAGGCCGCAGGAAAGCCTTGGCGGCAGCCTTGCTCGCCTCCTCCGCCGCCTCGTGAGCGGACGCTTCGTCTACGCCCTTGCCGGAAGCTTTCTGCTTCTCCATGTAGCTGCGCATTATGTTCTGGGCGCTCTTGAGTGCGGAGCTTACGGGCTTCTTAAGATCTTCCTCCGTAAAGCCGAACTGCCTGGCGATCTTCAGTATCTCCTCCGGCGCTCCGGACGCGAAGAAATCGTCCGGGACTTCCAGTTCCAGGAACTCCTGTATCTTCTGATCCGTCGCGTTCTGAAGGATGGCGCCGATGTTAATGTGCAGCGACGGCTCGTTTACCAGCTTCATCAGCTTGTCTTCCACCTTAGGATACACCCAGTCCGTCGCCGGTCCGGCAAGCATTCCGGAGAACACTACGGATCCCAGTATGGCAACTATCACCATCGCGATCCCTATGACGGTCTTGAGCAGGCCCCTGATCGCTCCTATTACTATGAACGCTATCAGCAGTACGCCGAGCACTATGTCTATTATCAATCCGGTACTCATATCCAAACCTCCGATGGAGTTTATTATAACACAAACGCTCTGCGTGTGGTAAAATCTATGTATGAGCATACTATACGAACTCGGCGGCATTGCCGACAGAGCAAAGGCCGCGGCTGAAGCCATCGAAAAAGGCAGCGCGGATCTCCCGGAAGACAGGGTCGTTCGCTGCGAGAATCTGGAGTTTCTTGCGCGGCACGCGCAAGGCAGCGTTAAAGCGGACTTCATCTACATAGACCCGCCCTTCTATTCCGGCGCCAACTACAAAGCAAGGATAGTGGAAGACGGAGAAGTAAAGACCACCGAAGCCTACAGCGACAAGTGGGAAAGCTTCGCGGACTTTCTGGAAGCGCTGGCAGTAAGGATGATCCTGATGAAGGAAGTCCTGGCTCCGTCCGGCCTGCTGGCGGTGCACCTGGACACCCGCGCCGCTCACTACGTAAAGGTCCTGATGGACGAGATCTTCGGCTCGGACAAGCTCGTCAACGAACTGATCTGGAGCTACAAATCCGGCGGCGCAAGCACCAAATGCTTCTCCAAAAAGCACGATACCATACTGCTTTACTCCAAGGGCAAGAGGTACTACTTCGAACCCCAGAAGGAGCGTTCCTACAACCGGGGCGGCAAGCCCTACAGGTTCAAGGGCGTGGAGGAGTTTCAGGACGAGAGCGGACGCTGGTACACCATGGTCAACCGCAAGGATGTGTTCAGCGTGGACATGGTGGGAAGGACCTCCTCGGAACGCACCGGGTACGCTACCCAGAAGCCGGAAAAACTTATGGAGATACTTATAAAGTCCTGCTGTCCGGAAGGTGGTCTGTGCGCGGACTTCTACTGCGGAAGCGGCAGCTTCGGAGCTGCGGCAAAGAAGCTGGGCAGGCATTACCTGCTTTGCGACGACTCCGAACTTGCGGTAAAGATAGCGTCTGAAAGGCTGGCCCGCATATGAACATCCGGAAGATAGATCACATAGCCATAGCGGTCTCGGATCTGGAAAAGTCTACGGCTTTGTACCGCGACATATTCAAGCTGCCCTACCACGGCACACAGACGCTGGAGAACCAGAAGGTAAAGGTCGCGTTCTTTACCTGCGGCGATACGGAAATAGAACTGGTACAGGCGGCAGCGCCCGATGCCGCGGTAAACAGATTCATAGAAAAGCAGGGAGAAGGACTCTACCACATCGCTTTTCAGGTGGACGACGCGGCCGAAGCCATGCAGTATCTGAAAGAAAAAGGTCTGAAGCTTGGATCTGAGGGTCCTGCTCCCGGCGCCAACGAAACAAAGGTCGGCTTCGTAAGAAGATCCTCCACCGGCGGTGTGATAGTGGAACTGGTGGAACACGCGGAGTAACGCAGTCCGCGTGACATAGCGCCCGCGTGCCGGAGGCCGGAAACGCTCAGCGCAGAAACGGTAAAAAAAGTAAACAATAAAAGACCGGCAGGGCCAGACGCTCTGCCGGTCTATTTATTTGATTCAAATCGATCCGCGATCAATTGCCGTTCTGCCCGCCGCCTCCGCCGTTATGCGGTGGGTTCGTATTGGCGTTCGGATCTACCTTCTTCGGGATGATCACCGTCTTGGTATCCTTGTACTCCTTATTCTGGAACGTAACGGTAGCGGTATAGACCGTGCTTCCGTCCGCCTCATAGGTCGGCTCTGTGGTAGCGCTGGTCACGACAGCGTCTATGGTCTTCTTCTCGCCGGACTGGTCTTCGGTGAACACAGCCTTGGCGCTCGTCGTTCCGTTCCACTCCCAGACGGGGCCGGAATAGGTGATGACCTCTACGTCCGTAGTGTCATACGCGGCCTTCGAGGTGGCGAACGGCGATACCGGATAAGTGTTCTTGTCCGGGTTGTGCAGCGGGCAGTAGTACTCGGTGATGTCGCTGTTGTGGTCCATTACCAGGTTGCGGAACTTTTCGCTGTTCTCGTCGCCGCGGCCGGTGAACGCGCCGTAGCTCAGGAGCATGGCTTCCCAGGACATTCCGCTGGGACGCTGGACCGCGTTCCTCCAGCCCTGTACTACGCAGTCCGGAGTAGCCCTGTATCCGCTCTCCGCGCATACCAGGATCTTCTCTCTAACGCCCGCGTCCTTGGGCTGAGTGCCGCTGATGAATATCTCGGAACGGATGTCGTCCTCCGGAGTAAGCTCCGTAGGCCTCTTTCCGGTCTTGGTGTCTATGGCGACGGTAACGAAGTTGCCCTTCAGCTGGAAGCTTCCTCTTTCATCCAGAGCTCCTATGCGTTCCATGATGTTGCCCCATGCTCCCGCCGCGGCGCTGCCGCCTGTGGTAGCCAGGTTGAGGTTTACGTCGCAGCCTATCCACAGCGCCATGCTGTACTTCGGAGTGAAGCCGCAGAACCAGGCGTCGTAGTCGTCCGTGGTGGTTCCGGTCTTGCCGGCCGTGGGCTGGGAATTGATCCTAGCCTTGTAGCCCGTACCGCTGGTAACTACGCCGCGCAGTATGTTGGTCATCAGGGAAGCTACGCTCTCGTCGTACACTCTGGTGACTTCCGGGGTATTATCAAGTATGACGTCGCCGCGCCTGTTGACGATCTTCGTGTAAGCGACAGCCTCGATATGCTCGCCGTAGTTTGCGAAGGTAGAGAACGCGGAGGTCATGTCCAGAGGCGAAATGCCGTTGGTCTGTCCGCCCAGGGCCAGAGCGCCGGGGTTGATGTCGTTCTCGTTTCCGCTCTTGACCAGCGAAGTAACGCCTTCCTTCTCCAGCATCTCTATGCAGTACAGAGGATCGAGCTGGTTGAACAGGTTTACGGCGCAGGTGTTTACGGATCCTTCGACAGCGTCCCTGAGGGTCATGATGCCTGTGTACTGGCCGCTGTAGTTGACCGGCCAGAACCATCCGCGCCTTACCGTAGGAGCGTCGTCTATGGCGTATCCTGCGGTGAATACGGTGCCTTCACCGGTGATCGAGTTCTCGTAGCCCTTCTGAAGAGCCGGTCCGTAGACCGCTATCGGCTTGATGGACGATCCGGTCTGACGCGGAGCCGTAGCTCTGTTGAACAGCAGCGAGCCCTTTATCTCGCGTCCGCCTATCATTGCGCGAATGTATCCGGTATTGTTCTCTATTACCGTAGTCGCCGACTGCGGCTGGATGACCGGGGAGGCTTCCACGATTATCGACTTGATAAGGGTCATGGAGCCGTCAGCGTTGCGCTTGAAAGCATTGGGGTAGTCTATGAAATAGTCCGCCTTGACTATCAGGTTTCCGTCCTCGTCTCTGGTCTTGTACTTGTTCGGCACGCCCCAGTAGGTCTGCGGCACGGAGAACATGTAGCCGTCCTCGTCGAAGAAGTAGTACTCCTTAAGGTATACGGAAACGGTCTCGCCCTCGGCGCTCGCGGTCCTGTATATGTTGATCCTCTTGTTCTTGAAGAACTTGATGTCTCCGTTGGACTGTCTCTCGTAGTCTTCGGCCGGTATTATGAATCCGCCCTCGGAGTCGAAGATGTAGTCCTTGTTGTAAAGCAGTATCCTGGATCTGTCGTCGGAAAGTATGTTGTTGTTCTTGTCCGTCTTGAAGCGGGAGAGCCTTACCTTCGGGAAGTTGGACCTGTTCGAGTATTCCTCGTCCAGTATCTGCTGGACTTCCGGATCGATGGTCGATTGGATGACCAGACCGCCGTTGTAGAGCAGATGGTAAGCGTCCGCGTAGCTGAGGCCGAGCTTCGACTGGAAATCGGACAGGATGCGCGATACCAGGTAGTCCGACATGTACGTGGTCTCCATGGTGACCTCGACGTTAAGTCCCGGTTTTATGGAATCCCTTACGGTCTTGTCCTTAAGAGCATTGTATTGCGCTTCGCTTATCTTGCCCTGGTCCTTCATCAGACTGAGCACGAGCTGGGCTCTTTCCTCGCCCGCGTTGTTATAGTATACGGTATAAAGGCTGGAGGAACTGATCACGTCGTAGTTGTCCGTAGCCTTTACGTCCGAAGTATTTATCCTCTTCAGAGGCGCGAACTTGGCCGGGTTCTGAGGCAGCGCGGCCAGCGTCGCGCACTCGATAAGCGTAAGGTCCTTTACGTCCTTGTCGAAGTACGACCTTGCCGCGGCTCCTACGCCGTAGGAGTTATATCCCAGATACACCGTGTTGAGGTACGCCTCCAGGATCTGCTCCTTGGAAAGCGCGCGCTCTATTATTACGGTGTAATATGCTTCTTTTATCTTTCTGGACAGATCTCTGCGTTCTCTTTCCTCTCTGTCCATGAAGATGTTTCTGGCCAGCTGCTGGGAAAGCGTGCTGGTGCCCCTGATCCTTGTGTCGCCGCCGGACCTTATGGTATCCCAGATGGCGCCGAAAATACGGACCAGGTTGAAACCGTTGTGATCCCAGAAGGTCTTGTCTTCTATGGCAAGGAACGCGTTCTTCAGCGTTTCCGGCATCTGGTCGTAGTCCACGTTCTGGCGCAGTCCTCCGCCTTCGAACAGGTTCGTTATGACGTTGCCTTTAGCGTCCAGGATCACCGAGTGCTCGGAAAGCATGTCGTAGATGTTGCTCGGGTTGATCTCCGGAGCTTCCTGAATGACCTGGTATACCTTGTATCCGGCAAGGCCGACGCCTATAAGCACGATAACTAAAAGCACAAGGAAGATCCTGAGGATGACCTTTCCGGCAGTGAGCTTCTTCTTGGCCCTCTTCTGCTTGGGTTCCTTCTCCTTCTTTTCCCTGGTCTTCTTTTCCTTCTTTGCCTTTGCGGCTTTTCCGGACTCTGCGGCCATCTCTGCTCCTTCCGCGCCGGCTATGGCTGCGGCAGCTGCTGCTTCCGTTTCCGGCGCCTCTTCCGCGGTCTCTTCCGGCTCCTGCTGCGGAGCCTCCTCCGGCTGTTCGGCGCTCAGAGTCTCCTCGGAATACGCGTCGTCGAGCCCGAAGCCCGCGGCGGGCGCCGCGGCGGCTTCGGCAAGCTCAGCCTCTTCCGTAGGACTGCTCTGCACGAAACTGTCTTTTATCTTGTCGAATTCCGCAAGCGCTTCCTGTTCCTGCGCCATGCGCGGATCCATGTTATCCATCAAACTGATTCCCCCTCAAAAATACTGTCCGCAAATCCCTGCGGGCTGAATGTTCTCAGATCGTTCAATCCTTCCCCCAGACCGACGAACTTGACCGGAAGGTCGAACTCGTCGGATATTGTTACTACTATACCACCCTTTGCCGTCCCGTCAAGCTTTGTTAATACTATTCCGGTGAGCCCTGCCACTTCCGCGAACTCCTTGGCCTGCGAGACTGCGTTCTTTCCGGTGGTAGCGTCCAGGACCAGAAGGGTCTCTCTGGCGGCTCCGGGGAACTCGCGGTCTATGACCTTGTTCATCTTGGCGAGCTCGTTCATAAGGTTCTTCTTGTTGTGCAGCCTTCCCGCTGTATCGCAGATGACTACGTCCGTGCCGCGCGCCTTGGCTGCCTGCAGTCCGTCGAATATGACGGCCGACGGATCGGCACCCTCGCCGTGCTTTACGATCGGCACTCCCACACGGTCAGCCCATATGGTGAGCTGCTCAGCCGCTGCGGCGCGGAACGTGTCCGCTGCCACAAGAAGCACGGACTTTCCCTGCTCCTTCAGCATGTGCGCCAGCTTGGCTATGGTCGTGGTCTTGCCTACTCCGTTGACACCTATCATTACGATCACCAGCGGCGTCTCTCCGCAGAGATCCAGCCGCTCCCCCTTGTCCAGGAGTCCTGCGACTATGCTCTTGATCTGCGCTCTTACGCCGTCCGCGTCGTAGATGTAGTTGCGGCGGATGTCGTGCCTAAGCTGCTCTATTATCTTAAGCGTGGTCTCCACGCCAAGATCCGATGTTATCAGGACGTCTTCCAGCTCTTCCAGCATGTCCTCGTCCGGTGTCGGATGGGACGCGAAGACGTCGTTCAGTTTCTGCGAAAGCCTTCCGAAGAAGCCTTTCTTTTCTCCTAATGCCATTTATCAGACCTCGAAATCGTCTCCCAGCCGCAGCGACAGGATCTTCGATATTCCCTGCTCCGGCATGGTGACTCCGTACAGCGCGTCCGCGTACTCCATCGTGAGCTTCTGGTGAGTCACCAGCGCGAACTGCGTGTCCTCGAACTTCTTAACGTATTTTGCGAATGCGTCTATGTTCGCCTCGTCCAGAGCGGCCTCTACCTCGTCCAGTATGCAGAACGGAGTGGGCTTGGACTTAAGCACCGCGAACATCAGAGCCAGCGCGGTAAGCGTGCGCTCTCCGCCGGACAGCAGCGATATGTTTTGCAGTTTCTTTCCGGGCGGCTGGGCCTCTATCTCTATTGCGCTCTCCAGAGGACGATCCGGATCCGTCATCGTAAGGGTTGCGTGGCCTCCCTTGAACAGTTCTTTGAACACTTCCTCGAAGTTTACGACTATGGAATCGAAGCTTTCCTTGAAACGCTTGCGGATTATGGTGTCCATCTCGGTGATGACGTCCCTCAGCTCGTCCATGGCGCGCTGGGCGTCCGCCTTCTGCTCGGACAGGAAATCGTAGCGTTCCTTTACCTGCTTGTATTCTTCTATGGCGCCTACGTTTACATCGCCCAGGGCGCGCAGGCGTTCCTTGTACTCGCGGCTCTCCTTCATGGCTCTGGACATTACGAAGTCCGGATCTTCGTGAGTCGCGGCCTCGGCGTAGGACATCTCGTATTCCTGCCAGAGCCTTTCCTTTAAGCTCTCGGTCTGGGAATCGAACCTTGCTGCTCTTATGTCCGCGTCGTGTTTCTTTATCTGGACGTCGTAGATCTGCTTGTCCAGCGCGCTCTTCTCTTCTTCCAGAGATGCGCTCAGCTCGCCGGCGGAACGCTTTTCCGCGGAAGCGGTCTCTATGTCCTTCTCCAGACGGGACCTTTCCTCCTCGGCCTCAGCCAGAGCGTCTCCGGCGCCTTCGGTGAAGTCCGCGATCTGTTTGGTCTGAATGCGAACGCTCTCCAGCGATCTTTCCTTCTCCGCCTTCTCCGCGGCTATGCCGCCCAGCGTCTGCCTTGCGAGCTTTACAAGTTCCGCGGCGTTCTCCGCCTTTATCCTTGCGGAAGTCTCCGACAGTCTTACGGAGGTTTCCTCCGCGGAAGCGTCTGCCAGATGCTGCTTGGCCTCTTCCGCCGCGTCGGACGCTGCTGCGACTGCTTCTTCCAGCGAGGCTTTCTGCTTCTCCAGATCGGCCGCCTTGTTCAGATAGTCCTCCGTCTGCTTTTCGGAAGCGGCTATCTCCTGCTTCAGTTCGGCAAGCTCGGCCAGTCTGCGGTCCTCAGCTCCGGCGGCGTCGGTAGCTGCCTGCTTAAGGATCTGTATGTCCCTCTCCAGTATCGCCGCGCGAAGGTCGGATCCGCGGATCACGTCCTCCGCCCTGTGCTTTTCGTCCGCGGCGTCCTGAATGTCTTTTTCGGCGTTTTTAAGCTCTTTTTCCGTACGGTCGAGCTTTTTTCCGAGCTCTGCCGTTTCGGCCCTCAGAGCGTCTGTTTCGGCCCTTCTGGACAGTATGTCGGCGGTGTTGCTCTTGAAGCTTCCGCCCGTTATGGCTCCGGCGGCGTTTATTACTTCGCCTTCCAGAGTTACGAACTTATGAGGTCCTTTGTTGGCGGAGGAGATCCTGATCGCGTTGTCCAGATCGTCCACCACAGCCACGTTTCCGAGAACGTATTCGACGATGCTCCCGCAGCCTTCCTTTATGGATACGATGTCCGAAGCAAGGCCCAGGAATCCTTTTTTACCCTCGAGCTCCCTGACGGAGAGCGGCGGCTGCACCTTAAGGTCCGCCAGAGGCAGGAAAGTAAGCCTTCCGGCCTTGTTCTTCTTAAGAAGTTCGACGGACTTCCTCGCGGCTTCGTCGTCCTCGCATACTATGTTCTGAAGCTTGGCGCCGAGCACGGTCTCTATCGCGGTCTCGTAGCCCTTGGGCACCTTCAGCAGTTCGCCGACCGTGCCTATTATTCCGGCCGGTCTGTTTGCCATCAGGAACTTTACGGCTCCGCCGTAGCCCTCGTAGGATCTGTCCAGCTCGTCCAGCAGATTCAGCCTTGCGGTGGCCTTTCCTATGGACAGTCTTATGTTCTGGGCTTCTTCGGCTGCGCTCTCCCTTTCGGCTTCCGCTCTGTTCTGGGCGGTAAGCGCGTCCTTCAGCCTCTTGTCGTTCTTTTCCGCGGCGGACTTTATCTCCGCCAGTTCTTTTTCCGCGGCAGCGGTCCTGTCGGCCAGTTCCTTATCGTTCCTGTCCTTAAGGCCGGACTCCTCCTCCAGGCGGGCGGCTCTCTTTTCCAGAGTCTCCTTAAGGGAGGACATGTTCTCCGCGGACGCGCGGGCGCTCTGTATGCGTCCGGAAAGATCGAACAGCTCGTTCTTGCCGGAGGCCAGTTCCGCTTCCTTTTCTTCCAGAGCCTTCCTGGCGGCGGCGCTTGCGCTGCGCTTCTCTTCCAGCTTAGCGGCCAGATCCGCAGCTTCTTTTTCAGCCTCGGCAAGCTGCTGCTCCGTCTGCGCGGAAGAAGCCTTCTCCTTTTCCGCCTTTTCGGCAAGGGCCGCTATCTCTGCAGAAAGCCTCTCCTCGTCTCTTCCGAGGGACGCCAGTCTCTCCTTGTTGATCTCTTCCCTGCCGGAGATGTCGTGGATGCGCTCCGTTGCGGCGAGCAGGCTGTCGCGAAGGCTTCCCAGCCTTTCCTCCAGCGCCGCTGTCCTTTCCCTCTGCTCCCTCAGGGACGCTTCGGTCTCCGAACGCTTTTCTTCCAGACTCTCCGCCTGAGCGGCCAGCTCCGCAAGCTCTTCCTCCACGGCGGCGGTCTTTTCGTCCGCGGCTTCTATGTTCTTAAGGATGATGTTGATCTCTATATCCTTATACTTGTCTTTTATTTCGAGATATTCGGCCGCCTTGCGGGAGTCTTCCTCCAGACCGCCTATGCGGCTCTCTATCTCGTTGATGATGTCCGTAACGCGTGACAGATTGATGACAGCCTGTTCCAGGCTCTTTTCCGTCTTTTCCTTCTTGGTGCGGTACTTTACGATCCCGGCGGCTTCTTCGAAGATCTCGCGGCGGCGCTCCATCTTGTTGCTTACGATGTCCGCTATCTTGCCCTGGCCCACCATGGAATAGCCTTCCACGCCTATTCCGGTGTCCATTATGAGCTCGCGTATGTCCTTGAGCCTGCAGGGACGGCGGTTGATCATGTACTCGTTGTCGCCGGAGCGGTAGGCCCTTCTGGTGATGCCGACCTCGGTAAAGTCTATGGGAAGGCTGTGGTCGCTGTTGTCTATTATCAGCGTGACCTCGGCCATGCCCTTAGCCTTGCGGCTCTGTGTACCCGAAAAGATGACCTCCTCCAGCTTGTCGCTCCTTAAGGACTTGGGGCTCTGCTCGCCCAGCACCCAAAGGATGGCGTCGGAGATGTTGCTCTTTCCGCTTCCGTTCGGACCCACTATGCAGGTGATTCCGTCGGTGAACTCTATCGTCACAGGATCTGCGAAGGATTTGAATCCGTTTAGCTCTATCCTCTTAAACTGCACTGTCTGCCTCCAAACGCTCCAGCGCCGCCTTTGCGGCCTGCGCCTGAGCCTGTTTCTTCGTATGGCCTTCTCCGCGGCCAAGCGTCTGCCCGTCTATGAGCACCGCGGCGGTAAAGGACTTGTCATGGTCCGGGCCGCTTTCTCCGGTGATCTTGTAGACTATGTTCTGATGTCCGTGCTTCTGGCAGAAGATCTGAAGATCCGTCTTGTAGTCCGCGGGGAGTATGCCCTCCGCCGCCTCTTCCATTATGCCGCTCAGAAGCCTTGCCACTAGCTCCGATGCCGCCTGCGGTCCTCCGTCCAGAAACACCGCTGCTATTACAGCCTCCGCGGCGTCCGCCACTATGGAGATGCGGTTCTTTCCGCCTTTGTTCTCCTCTCCGCGGCCGAGCCTTATGAACTCGTTAAGCCCTATCTCGGAAGCGGCTCTTCCCAGAGCAGACTCGCAGACTATCTCCGCGCGCAGCTTGGTAAGGAAGCCTTCGTCCTTTTCCGGAAACCTTCTGTACAGTTCCAGTGCCATTACAGCGTCCAGAACGGCGTCTCCCAGGAACTCCAGCCTCTCGTTTCCCTTGCGGCTGTCGCCCAGGTAATCGTTGGCGTACGAACTGTGCGTAAGCGCGCTTTCCAGAAGTGACTTATCCTTAAATTCGTAGCCTATTACTTTTTCCGCATCAGTACATAACATATCATGTTATTTTATCATATATATATTGCAAAAGCAATTAAAAGCGGCGCGCGCAAAAAACCCGGCAAGGCCGGGTTTTCAACGCTTTCGGGACTGTGTAGTTTGTGTGTGGAAAAATTCACACGGCTATTTGCTTATGCTGCGGATGTTCACCACTCTCCACGTGTCTTCGTATCTTACGAGGTATATCGTGCTGTTGAAGGTCTGGGGCTTCTCCTTGCCCTTTACCTTAATGTGATACTTTATGTGACCGTCGAAACTGATGGCGTCGTCGCTGTACTTAACG
>JAEEGL013576626.1_pt1 | contig 21908 bp, 18 predicted proteins | sample 9134231 | NCBI WGS metagenome assembly JAEEGL01 (sample SAMN16246548, study PRJNA631951) | gut metagenome | biome: gut microbiome; feature: rumen; material: fiber-attached | host: Bos | place: Iran: Karaj | collected 2018-10 | reverse complement strand
GGACGGTCTTGCACTCGGTATCTGCAACGGTTTACAGGCGCTCATCAAGCTCGGTCTCGTTCCTTACGGCAAGATCTGTGACATGACACCTGACAGCCCGACGCTTACATTCAACAACATCGGCAGACACCAGAATGTTTACTCGAGAACAAAGATCATGACAAACAAGAGTCCCTGGCTCTCACTCTGCAATCCCGGTGAGATCTACGAGATCCCGATCTCTCATGGTGAAGGTAAGTTCGTAGCATCTGAAGAGCTTGTCAGAAAGCTTGCGGCTAACGGCCAGATCGCCACATGCTATGTTGATCTTGACGGTAACTATGTATCCGATACGCACTTCAACCCCAACGGTTCCATCTGCGCCATCGAAGGTATAACATCACCCGACGGACGCGTACTCGGTAAGATGGGTCATACGGAAAGATATGAGTCTGATCTTACCAAGAACATCCCGGGCAATAAGTACCAGAAGATCTTTGAATCAGGTGTTGCTTACTTCCTGTGATGAATAGAGAGACCATAAAAGAAATAATGTCTAGCGAAGGAATTCTGCCCCAAAGTAAATTCGGGCAGAATTTCCTTTGTGATGAGAACATTATTCATAAGATAGTTGATCTGTGTGAGATCAAAAGGGAAGACACGGTAATCGAGATCGGCCCGGGATTAGGCAGCATTACAATGCCTATTTCCGAACTGACAGTTCGATTTTATACTTACGAGATAGATAAAGGGCTTGCCGAGTATCTTAAATCTGCCCTGGATAATGTCACCGTTATCAATAAGGATTTCCTTAAAGTTGACGGCAGCGACATAATTGATGCGGATATCGTAGTAAGCAACATTCCTTACTATGTCATGACCGACATAATGAAGAAACTTTTCGCTGATTATCCGGGCGCCCGCAGGATGGTCTTCATGGTCGAAGATGAAGCGATTGCCAGGATCGATTGTGGTCCAAACACAAAGCAGTATGGCCCTCTGGCGATATTATGCGCGCTGTATGGTTCCTATAACTATGAGTTCAAGGTTCCTCACACTGCATTCGTACCGCAGCCCAGAACGACATCTGCGGTGATAAGTTTCACGAGGGAAGATTCGGCTGACATATTAAGTCCTGAGTTCGTTAAGTTCGTTAACAGTTGCTTTGCGATGAGAAGGAAACTGCTGAAGAAGAATCTTTCTGCGATAGCAAAAGCAGATGTGATAGACGAAGCGTTTTCGAGACTCGGAATCGATCCCAATAGCCGGGCAGAAGAACTGGAACCGGAGATGTTTTCGAGATTATTTCAGAATTTGCATTAATGACTTATGGATATCAACCGCAACATCCTTTTAGCTAAGAAGTATTGTCTTACAGGTTCCGGATGCTGATAATCAGTTCTCGTTTTCCAGTACGTAAAACATGCAGTAATTCACGTGATTTACTGTACAAAATACGTATTTTCGGGCGTTAGTACGTAAATCGTACAGTAAACTGATGAATTTACTGTTTTTTTTAGGGACGGACTATTTCAAGGTTTCGAATTAATAGTGCTATAATTAAATATCTTCTAATATTATGGGGGTTATCAAATGAGAAAATCCAATGCCAGCATACTCGGCAAGTATTCAGACGGCTCTTACAAGCGTAAGGGTAAAAAAGAAGATGAATCCACCCCCGCACTTGTTGAGTATAAGCAGCTCTACAAAGGTGAGATCAAGGTTAAGACCGTCACCGAGAAGAAGTATATTTCATTAGAAGATAAGATCCTCGCAAGAGAGAAGTCTGCTGAAGAGCAGAAACCCAGTGAGCAGAGCGCGCAGATCACGATCGGCGGCGTTCAGTATCTCGTAAGAAGCGATGATGCAAGTTACGACAGAATTAAAAAGGTCGGAACACTTGCTGACGAGATCTATAACGAGACAAAGAATAATAATCCTTACATCGCAACAATCAAAACAGCCGTTATGGCTCTGTTCGAAGCATGTGACAGACTCATCACGTTAAGAGCAGAGAACCAGGCACTCAAGACAGAACTTACATACTATAAGAACAGAGCAGCTCTCGAAGATGAGAGACACAAGCCTGACTATAAGCCTACACCCATGGAGGAACTGGCTAATAAAGTTAACTCAGGCCTTTTCACGAATCTGAAGAAAAATGACAAAGACAAAAAAGATTGAACTATTAGCTCCCGCAGGTAACTTGGCGATCCTTAAGACCGCTGTTGATTCGGGAGCCGACAGCGTATATCTCGGCCTCAAGGAGTTTTCCGCCAGGGCATCCGCAGATAATTTCACGCTTGAAGAATTAGAAGAGGGCGTTAACTATGCCCATGCAAGATCTTCGAAGGTTTTCCTCGCAGTTAACACACTGATGAGCGACAGCGAATTCGAAGTTTTCTATCCGACAATTGCAGAAGCGGTCAATACCGGTGTTGACGGACTTATCGTTCAGGACCTGGCCGTTCTTACCAAGCTCGCATCCGATTTCCCTGATGTCATCATCAACTGCAGCACACAGATGAATGTCTATTCTGCAGATGAATTCATGAAGATCGCTGAACTCGGAGCGAACAGAGTTGTTCTGCCGAGAGAATTATCAGCAGACGAGATCGAGAACAGAACTTCAGTTGCGGCTAAATACGGTCTTGAGACCGAAGTATTCGCACACGGTGCAGTATGTATCTGCGCTTCAGGACTTTGCCTGTTCTCCGCTATGAACAGGAGCGGCACGAGATCCGGCAACAGAGGTTCATGCGCGCAGCCCTGCCGTGAGGAATACGGCCTCTATAATGACGGTTTAAGACTCAGGGAAGGACATCTCATCTCACCCAAAGACAGAGATGTTACCGATTATCTCTCACGCCTCATCAAGAGCGGCGTAAAGAGCCTTAAGATCGAAGGCAGAATGAGAGATGAGAATTACGTTAAGTCAGCCGTATACTGCTACAGAAGGCTTATAGACGCTTACTATGACGGCAATCTCAATAACGATCTGATCAAAGAGATCAAATCAGAGCTCCTTATCAATTTCAACAGAGGAGGTTCCTTCACATCGCAGTATCTGAGCGGCGCGAAAGACGATCACCTCTTATCGGGCGAATATCCCGGCAAGTACGGCGTCAGGATCGGCCGTATAAGCGGCCTTGATACCAGGAACGGAATCGTATCCGTCGGCATCAAGACAGGCGCCACAGAGCCTGCCAAAGGCGATTATCTGTCCATCCGTGATAAAGCAAAAGAGATCTGTTCTTTCCCGGTAGGTAAGACAAATACAGGATTAAACGGTCTTAACATAAAGGGCCTTCATCCTGACATGATAAAGAAGCTTAAGCCCGGTTATGAAGTGTTTCTCATGAATCACGACATAACCATCACAAAGCAGGAGTTAAGAAGAACTCCCGTATGCATCACGCTGGATAATAACGGCTCTGAATTAACCGCAAAGGCTGAAGTAACAGACGGTATCGCACAGGGTATTTCTTCCGAAGCAACTGTACAGATCCCTGACTATGAGGGTAAGGAATTACCCAAGGACAGGATCACTGAGCAGCTCTCCAAGACTCTTGACACGGCATTTACTGTTGAGAAGGTTGTTTATGAGGGCGCAGATACGTATTACTGTCCCGTAAGCATAATCAATTCACTGAGACGTGATCTCATCATGCAGCTCGAAGTAAACGTAGTTAATTCATTCAAGAAGACCTACGGTACTGATTATGTTGAGGATTCCGAGTTCTTCGGTGAAGAGCTCGATAAGACAGGTGAGATCAGGAATATGTACACATATCCTGTCTTAAGAAATAACGAAGACATACTCGAAGAAGGCGCTGATCTCTATGCGTTCAGCATCTACGATCTCGCTGTTCCCGAGCTCTATACAAAGATCGTTGAATTTGTTGAAGACCAGGGCGCTGAGCTTGTTCTGATGCTGCCTGATTTCCATCACGATAAGCTCAATAAAGTGATCGACAATGTCATCACGAATCTTAAGAACGATCTCGGCACAGGATTTAAGGCGGTAATGTCTTCAAGACTCTTTACTGACCGCAAGTTCCTTAAGGGTGATCTTGAGCATTATGTATCTGCAGGAGCCAATCTATACAGCTCGAAAGACCTCTCCCACGCGATGGATTATGCCGATGCTTTCATGCCTTCATATGAGGTTAATGCAGATGATGTCATTGAGAATTTAAGAACCCTCACTGAGACAGTAAATATCCGGGAGAAGAATCCTAAGATAATCGTTCATTCAGACGGCTTGATCCCGTAGATGCAGTCGGATTTCTGCGCATGTGGAAGGAACCAGAGACCGTGCAGTTTCTGCGCCAATCAGTCTGTTTTCGATATGAAGCCGAAGAAAAAGGGTGAGGATACGGAACTCAAGGTAATACCGCACCCCGTTGACTGTTCATGCGCCATCTACGGCAGAGCAAAGAACCTTATCGATCAGGATTATGCGGATGCGATCGCCGAGATGGGATTTGATGTGATCTGCAATTACACGATATTGCCCGGAGGAGAGAATAATGACTGAGATACTTGTTGAGAAGTGCAGGGAAGATGCGAAGCTCCCCGCTTATGCCCATGACGGCGATGCCGGAATGGATCTGTATGCAGCAGAGGAAGTCATCATCGAACCCGGTAAGTCGGCTCTCGTTCCCGTAGGCATCAAGCTCGCGATCCCTTACGGATATGAAGTGCAGATAAGACCCAGGAGCGGCGTGTCATTAAAGACACCGTTAAGGATCCCCAACGCTCCCGGTACCATCGACTGTGGCTACAGGGATGAAGTTAACGTTATCGTATATAACTGCTCAACACACATCGAAGAGGGCCTCTCTGAACCTCTCACGATCGATCAGAAGGGCTGCGTTCACGGCGTGTACAGGATCAGAAAAGGTGACAGGATCGCACAGATGGTCGTTGCAAAGGTCGAATACTGTAAATTCGTTGAGACTGATAACGTTAAGGCCATAGGCGAAGACCGCGGCGGCGGATTCGGCTCGAGCGGCGTAAATTAACCTTATTTAAGGATAGAATTCATAAGACTGCGGTGATATTATTGCGGCAGTTTTTATCAAGATTGGAGAGTAACTGATATTTCATGAACAGCGGCTTTATCGGCTTCGGCGGAAATGTCTCAAGGCGTAAGAGTCCTTTTATCATGAGACTCGCATTGGTATTGAGTATCATTGCAGTCTTTATCATATCTTTCATTGCTCTTACCGTAATCTCATCCAACAGACTCATGAACATCGGCCGTTATGAGGTATCGAACGTTCCTTCGAACATCCTGCCTTCATATACGACCACCAGTTTCCAGTCTGCTGATGGTCAGACATCTCTGCAGGGATGGTTCTTCAAGACAAAGAATCCTATCTCAACAATAATCGTTGTTCACGATGCAGGCTCCAACAGACTTCCGTTCGGCGTTGAGATGATCGATATGCTCGAAGTCTGGCTCGACAACGGATATAACGTATTCTTATTTGACCAGAGAAACTCAGGTACATCAGGCGGTGATATCTGTACTTATGGTTATCTTGAGTGGCAGGACGTACTTGGCGCCATTGCCAACGTAAGACAGATCTCTGTCACCACGAACGTAATACTTTACGGTATCGGCACCGGATGCACTTCATCCATTATTGCTTACAGCAAACTGCCTCCCGCAGGCGCGAGCGAACTGACGCTCTCATCCTACAGTAATGATATCCGTAACCTCGGATTCGACAGTTCATACGTTATCGGCATGATCCTCGATTCACCTGCAAAGGAGTCGGATGACTATATCAGACCTGAGGTTGTACAGAGCGAGTTCCTGGGCTTTATAACGCAGTACAGCGTACCGTATGCGATAAGAGTATCTTCGGGTGCGGAGAACGTCAGCCTTGCCGCAGAGATAGCAAGACTGCCTTTCCCGGTACTGATACTTTACGGCGGCCATGACACGTTCATAGGAGCAGATAAGATAGACCAGATCATTACGGAGCGCAACAGACTCAACTCCAGCCTTACCAAGAGCGTAATGGTATCAGGTGCCGGATATCTTGAGGAATACAGCATCAATAAGAATCTTTATATCGATACCGTTACCAACTTCCTTAAGTCTTACTATATGAGAGATGACTGATATGAATAAAGATGTACTTATACTCGGAATAGAGAGTTCATGCGATGAGACAGCTGCGTCAGTTGTTAAGAACGGACGTGTGATCTTAAGCAACTGCATTGCATCACAGGCTGATTTCCACGAGCAGTACGGCGGAGTCGTTCCCGAGCTTGCTTCGAGAATGCATATCGATGCAGTGTATCCGACTGTCGAAAAGGCCCTGTCTGATGCAGGCGTTACTCTTAATGACATTGATGCGATCGCTGTTACATACGGCCCCGGCCTCGTTGGAGCTCTTCTTGTCGGTCTTTCCTGCGCGAAAGGACTGGCCGAAGTGTCAGGCAAACCCCTTGTGGGAGTTAATCACTTAAAGGGTCATATAGCGGCTAACTATATATGTTTCGAAGAACTCGAGCCCCCGTTCCTCTGCCTCTGTGTATCAGGCGGTAATTCCATGATAGTTAAGGTCGATGACTATACCGACATGACGGTTCTCGGAAGGACCAGAGATGATGCTGCAGGCGAAGCCATTGATAAGATCGCGCGTGTTGTAGGTCTCGGATATCCCGGCGGCCCTAAGATGGATAAGGCAGGACAGGGAGGAGATACGACCAGATATGTATTCTCCAAGACTCATATGGGAGACACACTGGATTTCTCATTTTCAGGTCTTAAGACTTCAGCATTAAACCTCATCAACGGATTAAGACAAAAGGGCGAGGAGATCGATCTTAAGGACTTCACGGCATCCTACCAGCAGGCAATTGCTGATGCGCTTTTGAAGAACACAATGACCGCTGTAGAACAGACCGGCATTAAGAAGCTCTGTCTGGCAGGCGGCGTATCAGCAAATTCGTTCTTAAGGAATACTTTCGAGCAGAAGGCAAAGAAAAAGGGCATCAAGCTCTACTATCCAGATCTCAAGTACTGCACCGACAATGCCGCCATGATCGCTTCCTGCGGTTACTATGAATACATGAACGGCAAGCGTGATACGCTCGATCTGAACGCTTATCCGTCACTGCAGATGTAATCTGTGGATAACGGCCTTCACGCCATAAAGTTGCAAATTGTCCTTTAATATATAAAATATAGGATTATGGCAATCAAAAAAGGTATAAAGATAATAGCTGAGAACAGGAAAGCCTATCACGATTACTATATCGAGGAGAGGTTTGAAGCCGGCATTGCTCTGTCCGGAACAGAGGTTAAGAGCCTCAGGGCAGGCAGGGTCAATCTCAAGGATTCATATGTCCAGGTAAAGGACGGTGAGATCTATCTCATCGGCGTACATATCAGTCCCTACGATCACGGCAACAGATTTAATCTCGATCCCGAGCGGACCAGAAAGCTCCTGATGCATAAACGTGAGATCATAAGGCTCTATTCAACCGTCAAGCAGGACGGTCTTACTCTCGTGCCTACCAAGTGCTATTTCAAGGACAGCAAGGTAAAGTTCGAGATCGGTCTGGCAAGAGGTAAGAAGGATTACGACAAACGGGCAGTCATGGCAAAGAAAGAGGCTGCCAGAGATATCGACCGCGCAATGAAAAATGCAAAAAAGTATCACGATTGACACTTTTTGTATACTATAATATAGAAAACTTCACTTTTAAGCAGGGAAGACAATGCTCGATACGATCAAACAGAAGAAGAATGAGAAGGAGATATCCTTAAAATATGTCGTCATGGCATTTATTTTTTGGATACTTACTTTGTCATGGATCGTTGTAATCTTCGGCCTGTCATCTGATAACGCATCACAGTCATCAGACCTGTCCAATACTGTTCTTAATATCATTAATGAGATTTTTAATTCCAGCATCAACGATGACAGCGTATTAAGGATCGTTGCACATGCTTCGGAATTTGCATTACTGACGGTATTTACATATCTGGCTCTGTCTTCAACGAACAAGATCTCTGTCAGGACATCCTATTCAGAGAGCCCTGTAAAACTCTTGAGATCCGACAATGAGATGAACATCATATTCACGTTGTGGTTTACCATCATCAACGCGATCTTCGACGAATATCACCAGCTCTTCGTTGACGGCCGTGACGGTTCCATCCTGGATGTTCTCATCGATCTCATCGGTATCGTTGTTGTCCTTATCGTCGTAAGAGTCATCTTTACGATCTACATGAAGACAAAGGGCGAGTCCGAAGTCATTTACACCTGAGTAATCTGTTTTTAGTCATTTGCTACCCTTTATTGTATAATGGATTTGAAATAATAATCTATTTTTAAGAATAAGGGTTCAAATATGAGAGCATTGATTTTAAATTCCGGATTAGGTTCAAGAATGGGCGTTCTTACCTCAGAACAGCCTAAATGCATGACAGAGATATCTGCCCGCGAGACTATCCTTTCACGCCAGTTAAAGCTCCTCGCTGAAGCAGGAATAGAAGAAGTCGTAATGACCACCGGTTATTATGACAACGTTCTCGTCAAATACTGTGAAGGTCTGGACATGCCTTTGCGTTTCACGTTCGTTAAGAACCCTCTTTACGACCAGACTAACTATATCTATTCCATTTATTGTGCCAGGGAATATCTTGATGATGACATCATCCTGATGCACGGCGATCTTGTCTTTGAGCCTCAGGTGCTTGATAAGGTTATGGAATCACCTGATTCATGCATGACCGTCTCATCAACGCTGCCTTTGCCCGAGAAGGATTTCAAGGCAAATGTCGTTGACGGCAAGGTCATGAAGGTAGGCGTTGATATCTTCAACGATGCCATGGAGGCCCAGGCTCTCTACAAGCTCAAGAGAGAAGACTGGAAGGTCTGGCTCGGTAAGATCATTGAATTCTGCGAGAACGGAAATACAAAGGTATATGCAGAGAATGCGCTTAATGAATTAAACGGTGCTGCCAATATCTCAGCTCTTGATGTTGAGAATCTCTTATGTGCTGAGATCGATAATGTTGAAGACCTGGCCGTGGTAAGCAGCAAGCTCAAGGAGATTGAGACCAGGCTGGTATATATGTGCTTCTCAACGGACATTATCCATGGCGGCCATATCGCCATGATAAAGAAGGCTCAGAAGTTAGGAAAAGTACTTATCGGCGTCTTATCCGACGAGGCTGTTGCAAGCTATAAGAGGCTCCCTCTGGTACCTGCGGCTGAGCGTAAAGTCATGTTCGAGAATATTTCCGGTGTCTCGAAAGTCATATATCAGAACACCTTAAGTTATAAGGAGAATCTTCTTAAATATAAACCTGCTATCGTCGTTCATGGTGATGACTGGTGCCATGGCTTCCAGAAGCCCATCCGTGATGAAGTTACATCTATTCTTGCTTCATACGGCGGCAAACTCGTTGAATATCCTTACAGCAATGATAAAAAGTATGAAGACATCCAGGCCAGGACCCGCGCTGATCTCGCGATGCCTGATATCAGAAGAGGCAGGCTCAGGAGAGTTCTTGATGCCAAGGGCCTTGTAACGGCCATGGAAGCTCACGATGGCCTTACAGGTCTTATCGTAGAGAACTCTGTTGTATATCAGGACGGCGGAGCTCACCAGTTCGACGCAATGTGGATCTCCAGCCTCTGTGATTCAACAGCAAAGGGTAAGCCTGACATTGAACTCGTTGATATGACCAGCAGATTCAGGACCATAGAAGACATAACCGAAGTCACCACTAAACCCATAATCTTTGACGGTGATACCGGCGGAAAGACAGAACACTTCGTATATACCGTACGTTCTCTCGAGCGTCTCGGTGTATCCATGGTTATCATCGAAGATAAGACAGGACTTAAGAAGAATTCATTGTTCGGCACTGAAGTCCAGCAGACACAGGACAGCATCGAGAATTTCTGCGATAAGATCCGTGCAGGCAAGAAGGCTCAGAGAACAAAGGAGTTCATGATCTGTGCCAGGATCGAGTCACTGATATTGGAGCAGGGAATGGACGATGCATTAACACGCGCTTTTGCTTTCGTAGAGGCAGGCGCAGACGCAATCATGATCCACAGCAGACAGAAGGATCCGTCTGAGATCATGGAGTTTATAGAGAAATTCAGACAGCAGGATAAGACTACTCCCATTGTACTGGTTCCCACGAGCTTTAACAGTGTCAAGGAAGAAGAGTGGAAGGCGAGAGGCGCCAACATCATCATCTACGCTAACCAGCTGATGCGCGCTGAGGTTCCTGCAATGCAGAAGGCAGCAGATCTGATCCTTCTTAACCACAGATCCGAAGAATGCGATGAGATCCTGATGCCTTTCAAAGACATTATCCGCATGATCCCGTCTGAGGTCTGATAATGTATATCACTCACGAGAACAATTATTACGGATTGGATGCGTGGTTCTCCGGCAGGAAAAAAATCCTGCTGGTCTGTGATGCATCCATTCATTTTCTCGAGAGCTTTAACAGGAAACTCACTGAAGTCGGCGTTCCCATGATCCGCTTCTCTGACTTCCAGTCCAATCCTCACTATGAGAGCGTTGTTGAAGGTGTAAAACTCTTCAGAAAAGAGCAGTGCGACAGCATCTTTGCCGTTGGCGGCGGTTCTGCAATAGATGTTGCGAAATGCATCAAGCTATACTCTGATCTTCCGGGAGACGGTTCTGACGGAGCGTGGCTGAAAGAGAAAGCTGTCCCAAACAATATTCCGCTGCTGGCAATGCCTACAACGGCAGGAACAGGTTCTGAAGCAACCAGATATGCCGTTATCTATTACGAGGGAGAGAAGCAGAGCATAACCAGCGAGAGCATCATTCCCGATACCGTTCTGATGGACCCTGACGTGCTCAGGACGCTTCCGTTATATCAGAAGAAAGCAACCATGTGTGATGCCCTCTGTCACGCCATAGAGAGCTTCTGGTCCGTTAACAGTAACGATGAGAGCAAGGAATACAGCAGAGCTGCTATCAGAGGCGTTCTGCAGCACATGGACGGATACTTAAACAACACTGAAGAGGGAAGGGCAGGCATGCTCCTGGCCGCAAATACAGCAGGGAAGGCCATTAATATAACCCAGACCACTGCCGGACATGCAATGTGCTATAAGATCACCAGCCTTTTCGGTTCTTCTCATGGCCACGCTTCCATATTGTGCAACAGAGTTTTATTTCCCTGGATGATCAGCAACACTGATAAATGTATAGATCCCAGGGGCGAAGAATACCTGGTAAATACATTAAACGAGATAGGCGTTGCTTTGGGCTGCAAAGACGCTGCTTCAGGCGCTGAGAAGCTCTTGGAGATATTCAATTCACTTGATCTGGAGATTCCTGCGGCTGATGACAGCCAGTTCGAAGAATTAAAGACCAGCGTTAATCCTGTAAGGCTTAAGAATCACCCTATAAAACTTGATCTTGAAACCATCGATAAGCTGTATCACGAGATACTGAATCAGCGCTGATGTTTCAGAAGCTTATTTGTTCTTGAAATTAAAAATAAAGTACTGATTCTCAGTATTCTTGACAAGATGTGTCAATTTACTAAAATATAACTTACTAAAACATAATTTAGTAAGTTATAACTTAGTAAGGAGCGGCTTATGTTTATCGGCAGAAATATCGAGCTTAATGTACTTGAAGAAACATATAGAAAACCCGGATTTCAGATGACGGTCATATATGGCCGCAGAAGAATAGGGAAGTCCAGACTTATTACAGAATTCTTAAAACGTAAGAAGAGTTCTTATTATGTAGCCAGTCAGATTAGTCTTGAAGATAATGTCAGAAAGTGGTCCGCTCAGCTTATAAGTGATCTTGCACCTGAACTTTCAGGTGGTGCTTTTGATGATCTTGAGGCCTTCTTCAGCTTTATTGGTAATTTAAGTGATAAGAAAAAGATTGTTTTAGCACTGGATGAGATTCCTTACATGGCTGAAGCGGATGAATCCTTTCTGTCCAGGTTTCAGGTAGCTGTTGATACAATTCTTTCTTCTAAAAATGTTTATTTGATCATATGCGGTTCCGCCATAAGTTTTATGGAGAAAGAGATACTCAGTGAGAAGAGCCCCCTTTTTGGCAGACGTACTAATCAGATATTTCTTAAGCCATTTAACTATATGGAATCAGCTGAGTTTGTTCCCAATTATACCAATGAAGAAAAAGCCATAGTTTATGGCGTTACCGGCGGTGTAGCCAAATACCTGACACTATTTGATGATAATCTGTCACTAGATGAGAATCTCATAAATAATTTCTTCAAACCGTCAGGCTGTTTATATGAAGAGCCTTTAAATCTTTTAACACAGGAATTCAGATCAATATATACATATAATACGGTCATAGAGGTTTGTGCCGGCGGAGCGAATAAAGTAAATGAAATCGCTGATAAAGCACATGTATCTACAGCTACTTTGACATATATTCTAAAGGGTTTATGTACTATAGGCGTTGTATCAAAAGTAACTCCTGTTACTGAAAGAGATAGCAGTAAGAAGACAGCATATGAGATTACAGATGGAATGTATAGATTCTGGTATAGTTTTATTCCGTCTGCAAAAGCAGCTATAGAGATGAACCGTGGTGATGTGTACTATTTAAACTATGTTAAAGATAAACTGCACCTGTTCATGGGAAAAGTGTTTGAAGAAATGTGCCGGTACTATACGTTATTTCACGGCTTAGAAGGTTATTGGAATTGCTTTATATCCATCGTTGGTAACTGGTGGGGCATGGATCACGATCGTGTGCCTACGGATATTGATGTTGTTGGCATAGATAATTCAGGTAAAAAATTCGTTATCGGAGAGTGTAAATTCACGAATGATGTGATAGACAAAGATGTATATGACTCTCTGATGAACAGGAGAGGTCTTATAGATAAGCATTACGAAGAAGTTAAATATTTGTTCTTCTCTTTATCAGGCTATTCCAAATGGGTAAAAGAGAATGCCGATCCTGAAAAGGTTCAACTTTTTACAATAGATGATCTGTATGAGCTGTGAATTAATATCATATGGCATAAAAATATTGTATCTGAGCTGTTTGAATTAGTGAATAAATAGTGTAATATTAGTGTAAATTCATCGGCGCAGATTTATTTCACAGGAGTATCCATATGCCCGGAAATACACTGAATAAACTAATTTCCAACTTATCAATAAGAGAGAAAGAGCTCTTATTGTATTTGGTCAGCAACGGTAAATACAGATTTACTCCAATCGAAATATCCAAGGCCATTGGAGTTACCAATAAAACCGTTATCAACCGTCTGGTTGCACTCACGGATAACGGTTTTGTATCACCGGTTAAAGTAAATGAGCGGATCCGATCCTATGAATTAAGCCTTTATACACAATCCGTTGAGAAGCAGATCATAAATGTATTGCAGCGGGAGAATATCGTTTGCAACACAGGTTCTCAACCTTCGAAATCTGTTGATCTTTTAATTGATTCTTATACTCCCGAAAACCTCCTGGCACAACTGATCGTTGAAGGTTATTCCGGAGAAGAATTACTTAGAGAGTTTAAGAAGCGCCAGTCTAATTACAAACAGGGAACAGATAACATTCTTAAAGAAATAAAAGACACTTATAAAGAGAGCGGTTTTGGCGAGAGTATTCCTTATGAAATCATCTCTGAGAGCAAAGACCGTGAATATAAGAAAAGTATATGGGATGCTGCGACAGGACTTCAGGCTGTTGATGGTCTGAAACCTTCAAAATATCTTCTTAAACTTGCAGATGAGAACATAGAAGGGAAGAAGACTTATGAAGAGATCGATGAAGCTCTGAAAAAGGAATACGGGTCTTCCGGTACACGCCGGCATGAGGCTGACACCGTTTCATTACGCATAGCGCAAATGCTGGAATTCTCGGATTTCAACATGACTGCCAACTTCTTGCTGGTTATTCATTCTGTACTGTTCGATGATGTTTTTGATCCTGATATAACCGGAAAATTCAGAACTTATAACATACGTAAACGTGAACCGATACTTCTTGGAGATTCTGTTTATTATTCGGATCATTTATCTATAAAGAGCCAGCTTAATCTGATAATGGAAGACGAGAAAGAGTATACATATTCATCTCCGATGACAGAAGAAGATATAGATCATCTGTCTGAGTTCACCAGAAAGATCTGGCAAACTCATCCGTTTGCAGAAGGGAATACCAGGACCACTGCCGTATTCATTGAACTTTATCTTAAGTCACTCGGATATAACGTAAATAGCACGCCTTTTAAGAATAACAGTGATTATTACAGGAATGCATTAGTCAGAAGCTGCTATTCATCAACAGCATATGATATGCATCCGACTAATGAATATCTGAAGCGTTTCTATATGAATCTGTTAAACGGTGCGGATAATGAACTGGATAGTTTTGAGCTATTTATAAGTAATAGAGATTGAAAAGAATTGAGATATATCAGTTAATTCGAATGTTATAATTATTTGTAAGGATTGGGCTTTTTGTTTATTCTCTTGACTAGGTTTTATAATAGTCGTAATAGGAGTTTTTATGAGTGAATCGTATATTCCGCCATTTACTATGACAGATGACATTACTAATCTAGTGATTGATATTGCCGAACTAACCGGTCGAATAACGATATCTGAGCAACTTTCAAAGAATCCCAAACTGCGTAGAGATAATCGCATAAAGTCAATCCATTCATCATTAGCTATAGAACAGAATTCTTTAACTTTGGATCAAGTAAGTGATGTTATTGATGGCAAGAGAGTTCTTGGACCACTTCAGGATATACGTGAAGTAAAGAATGCTTACGAAGCATATGAACTTATGACGAAGCTTGATCCGTATTCTGTGACGGATCTGCTCAAGGCACATAGGATTATGATGACCGGTTTAGTTAAAGAAGCTGGTGTATTCAGAAGCAAAGGTGTTGGAGTATATGCTGGAGATCAGTTAATACATGCTGGTACGCCTGCCAATTATGTTCCTGATTTGATAGGTCAATTATTTGATTGGTTAAAAGATTCCAAATTACATCCATTGGTTAAGAGCTGCATATTCCATTATGAATTTGAATTCATACATCCATTTGCTGATGGTAATGGAAGAACCGGAAGACTGTGGCATACACTTATATTGGCTAAATGGCAGGAGTTTTTCCTTTGGATTCCAATCGAGTCGATTATTCATGAGAGGCAGGCAGGTTATTATAAGGCTATAAATGCATCAAATACTGCAGGAGAATCCACAATATTCGTGCAGTTTATGCTTGAGCTTATACGAGATCTCCTTAAAGAATTGTCCACTGAAGGCTCCGTTGATGCTGAGAAATTAACAAAGGATAAGATTCTGGATCTTATAAATGAAAATGGAAAACTATCTGCAGCAAATATGGCTGAAAAATTAGGATTATCTCAACGGCATATTCAGAGATTGTTAAAACAATTAAAAGATGACAGAGTTATTGAGCATATAGGCGCTAATCGTAATGGGTTCTATAGAATTATTAAATGACACAATAATGTCGTAATAAATGTCGTAATAAATGTCGTAATAAATTAGTTAAATATTACTATTATATTGCACAATAATCTAAGATGGTTTCATTTCTCTATAAGGTCTTCAATGCTGCATCCTAATGCTTTGGAAATACGGTAGAGTGTCTCAGCACTTGCTTTATTAATATTTTTGTTTCGTTGTTCGTACATCTGTATGGAACGTAGTGATACACCGGATAGTTTTGCAAGTTCAGATTGAGAGCATCCATAAGCTGTGCGGAAACGCTTCAAATTAGTTTCATTAAAGTATTCTTTGAGCTTTTCATCAGCGATATCAGCAAATTTAGTAATATCGGCCTCGTGGAGCGTATAATACATGATCTTAAGATCATCGAAAGGGAGGACGGTAAAGATTTCCATAAATCTTCTGGAAGAGTACCACTGATAATAACAGACAGCCCAACCTATCCAATACTCGGCAGAACGTCCGCTGTTATACTTAGGTTCATATTCTAATTGTTTTCCGGTTGTTTCCAGTACGACATCAATTGCAATCTCAATTCCGCTTTTGCCGGCAATGATTGCAGCTTCACCATTTTCAATTCGTTTACTGACCGAACTTACAGTGAATAACTTAACGAATTTATCTCCTGAAATGCCACAAGTATTTATGGCATAATCAAAAGCATCACCAAGTTTGACCTGAGCTCTATTAAGATATGTTTCTTGGTATGCGTGAATCATCATTGGTAATGCCTCCTCTCAGGATATCTTGTATGAATAAGCCGTCGTTTTCTTCCTCCTGAATATCAAGGAATGCCTGATTTGCCTTATCATTTCTGGCTTTGCGAAGATCATAGTATTGATCTTTCTTTGCTATTTCATAACCTTCATAAGAGATTTTTGAGAAAGCAAATTGAGATTTAAGAACTATCTGTTCTCCAAGCTTACCTAAACGCATGGCACGAGATAATTGTTCCACTGTAATAGTATTGTTCAGAAAAGCTTCAGCGAAGTCAAAGTATGAATCATCAGCCCTGTAACCGATGATCAGATCATATGCATTTACGTTGATTCCAAAATTATCAATTAAATACTGCTTTGCTCTCCTGGCAATCGGGGTCTTGATGTTAAAGAGCCGATGTTCCACAAGAACTGCAATCCAGTTTAGTATTGTGTATTCAGAAGTGTTCAGATTTAGAATGTTAAGATTCTCCGTATCAAGTGTGTAACGATTTGCAAACCCGTCGTTAAGAGCTGAAACAGCCCACTCCTTAGCAAGATTAATATTCTCAGTACAATAGAAGCCCAAACCGAAATCGTTGTTCTTTCTTCCCATTCCACAGACAGGGATTTCAACGATCTGTTTTGAACCGTGATAAATGGTGATTATCTTTTCCATTGCCAATTACTCCTTTTTGTTTGATTGTATCACCGTGGTGATATAGAGTAAAGAGTGTTTAAAAATGAGGTCAAAAGATCTCGTTCATTAATACACATATACGTCATAAAAATAGAATTGAAAGATTTAGGCGATATCTTAGCATTCGAAATCGCGACCAAAACAACATCCGAATGCTGTTTTGGTCGGAAAATTTATAACTAGCATAAACACCATATATGTTGATCTCAAAGCAAACCGTAAGGGAACAGGAGTATTAATCTATACTTAATGAACATGCATATTTATAGAGAATGATATCTTTCTTTGTTGTTTTAGTATAAGAATCTTCTTTATGCATTGCTTCAACGATTTCTTCTGTTGTTGCTTTTCCAAATCTATTTATAACAGTTTTGAGAACTTCTATATCTTCAATGTTAAGATAGGGATAATCATCGACGTTAGTCTTTGCAATCTTTTTGCCTATTCCATCTCCCCAATCGATTTCATCATATGATATAGAACTAAGATCAATAATAGTTTCGTAAGCTATAGGCGCCGCACCCATAGGAAGGGAACGGTATACCAAGCCTGAAATTGCATGTCCGAAACGCTTGAAGGAGAGAGCATCTGCATACCAAAGCATTTTCAAAAGTTTAACAAGATATAATCCTGTTACTTTACTTGAATTGGCATAGTAGTTGATCATATCAACTACTACATCAAGGGATAATTCTTTATTGCCATTGGCTTCCGGCTTATTTATATACTTAGTATACTTTGACATTATGGCTAGCTTTAAATAATTGTCATGATAATGCTCAAATAATATGGAGCCGGTTTCATAGTACTTTGCATATGCAGAATCAGAAATTGAATCCTTGGCTTCTTTTAACAATTCCAAAAACCATTCCGGATCTCGGTCAAGCTTCCTTAAAATTGAATCGTGAGCATTGTCCTGTACCTGATGACTCTCATAACGTGTAATTGTCTTTTGACCCCAACCAAGTAATATACATAAATCAGTTTGGCTGATCTTATACTTGGAACGGATCTCGGAAATCTGATCAGATGTAAGAAGCCCCATCTTTTCACGATAAGCATTTTTCATAGCAATATCGTTTGACGTGAGTTGTTCTTCATCTGCATAAGATTCATCCGTAAGTTCACAATATGAATATTGGGCATCATATTCCACATGCTGTCCCTTAAAGAAATTAGTCTCCTTAACATGGATAGTTTTAACATCATGTTTTTCCATGCAAATAGGGCATAACCTAGTTATCTTGCTCATACTAAATCCTCACAATCTGTAGGGAAATATACTCTCTGTAAACGGTGTTTCAGCATAATGAAACGACATTATAAAAACCGTATGATTACCATTATTAGTTAGCAATTCAACACGAATCTTTATATAAACATCTCTACCAGAATACATTTTTCCAAACTCACGCATCTCGCTTCTATTCTTAAATCTTGTATCTTTTACTGTCCTAATATAATCATCAATACTAAGATTACGAAGTTCCTTTTTTAATACATCAACTGGGTTATCGTTAGGAAACAAATCACTAATAGTATATTTATTTGTATATTGTTCATCTCTGTTGTTATCAACAATTCTATCTATTTGAAACCTAACTTCAGCGCCATGATCCAACGCATAATTGAGATCTTGAAGATATGCCTGGATATCTAATTTGCTCTCAATTCTGGATTTCTCATCAGACAATGTTATAACTCTCCCGTGGTATCATTTGATACCATTATCGGTGTTTTTTTCAAATAAGTCAATTAAAAAATATTTAATGAGAAGCAGCATCGCGAAAGGGAATAGATTGGTAAATATGTAATACATATAGTAACTTCTGACTGCTTCGAATTAATTGAATAATGCTTAGCAGTTATTTACGTATTTATGAAGATAAAAATAGCAGGGAAGAGCTAAATAACAGAAAAAGGGAACCGGTAGCAATTCCCTGGTAAATCTCTGAATTAAACACTCCCCTATCATTTGTTATTGTATATATGAGCACAAATAGAGTTTATATTCATCTATGCCAACTTGGTCTTTAATCAAATTGTGCTTTTCAAATAGCCGCATATAATTTGTTTAACTATCATTTTAAAAATCACGAATAAAGCTATCCGTTAGCAGGAATATATCTGTAATCATCACAGATAATCAGTAGACCATTAAACCCGAAAATACTATTATCATCAGATCAATCCATTACAGGGTATACTTATTATCTTCTATATCTAATTCGGTATAATTAATATTTTGGTGAATGTGGAGTATATTTAGATTGGGAATAACGTGGATATGGATGCTTATATGATTTGAATTAATTCGTTTCCGGAATCCGGCCATGTATATCAGATGCGATTACGTATATCAATTCATTGAGTGTATTTATGATCAATGATTCTCGTATTTAAGATCGTTCATTCGTTACAATTATTTTATTAGTTCGTTTATGATGATTCATTCGATAAATTAATCCTGAATCGCTCGTACGATCTATTTATTTGATTCTAATCGAACAATCATTCATATAAGAATTTATTATTTGATCGCACGCAGCGTTTGGATCGTTTAATCAATCATTAATTCGGTTTATGTTTAGATTCATAATCATATCAATCTAATATTCACGAAAACGATTTGTTCAGTAATCTTACGTGAATCTGTGATTTGTTTTATTGTCTCTTATTGGTATCTGCTCCTGGTGAATCCTGATGATTTTGATGTTACTAATCATTAATATAGAACCGCAAATTATTAATCATTTATCTCATTCACATCTACCCTATTTTCTTATATGCCTCTCCACTGAAAATATGTTCGTTTTTGTTCTGTTTACTATCAAGATAATAATCCTGACATATTTAGATTGGATAAACATATTAAGTTATAAAATAAAGGACTCACTTTAACGTGAGTCCTCAAGCTTTGAACTTGTCTTGTTATCTTATTAGGCTGATTTATTGCCTGCAAGCTCTCTTACTTTTTCAATTGAGAGGCCTGAGCATAAAGCAATCTCATCTAAAGATAATTTGCCAATCTCAATCATCTTTTTTGCATGTTCTATACTAGCTTTTTCAACAGCTTCATTTCTCATTTCATCTAATATATCGCACATATCATTAACTCCTTCCTCAGTTTCCTTGAACTGTCTGACTCTGTCGGATAACTCTTTGTAATTGATCTCATCTGCGTTATTGCAATACAGATCTTTCATGAGCTTACCGAGAGCCGTGTCATTAGTTTTTATCGATCCATTTACATATATTATATGCGAGCCGTCATCAAATTGCACATTTTCTCCGCTGATGGTGCGGTTGATATGGTAAATAGGTTTGTTCATGCCAAGCACGTCATTCTCGGTGATGAATATTACATAACTCTCGCATAGATCTGTGAAATCTTCTCCGGGATTAAGCATATCTGAATCAAGCAGACTCGAGTGATATCTGGCCCGTTTCCTGTGAGCACCTCTGTCTGCTCTCTGGATCTCAATGTCGTACTTCTTTCCGTTTTTATCTGTTGCGTAAATATCAAGACGGAGATCGCGGCCCTGAAGATTCTTTAATGTCTTCTGAGCCTTTACTTCTGAGACTTTGAGATCGTTTCTGTCCAGTATGATCTTCAAGAGAAGTTCTGCACCATCAATGTATCCGTCAAAGCATATGGTCATGAATTCGTCGTCGATAAGACGAAGCGCTTTGATCCTCTTCAGATCTTCCGGATCGTGTTGTTTCTTGTTATTCATGGATACTCCTCCTTCCACTAAAATATCTGTTGAGATAATCGTAGTCGTATTAGAAACAGAAAACCGTATCCGAGAAGAAGATTGGCCGTATAAGTGAGTATAAAATGATTCGATTGTCCTAAGAACTTTATATAGAGAAATTCTTGGAAAAACTTAACTTAGATTAAGTAGTCTAATGCCTTCCGCGCTAACGCTTGGAGCGCCAGCTGCGGCATGCGGAGCAAAGCCCCGCACACCACAGCCGGCATAGAATTTTATTTACTAACAGATATTCAATTTTTTTAGTAATTCATATCTGTCTTTGCTTCTGTCCAGATCACTTTTGATCTGTTTCCTGTTACGCCCCGTCTTTATTCCCTGTTTGGCGTATCTGAATATCTGATAGAACCAACAGAATGGTTTGAGCCAATGATGTTTATGGTATGCTTTCCAATTATGTTCTCCTGCGTGCTGGAGCCAGTGAAATAGTCCTTCCCTCTTCATACTTGTGCTTACTTTTTCAATAGAACTACCTTGACCATTCTTACTGCCAAAATTGCCGGATACCATGATACAATCCATTAATTCTTTGCAAACAACATCATCTGCAGATTTGCACCAGGAAATATTCTCCGGTAATCCGAGATATAACTGGCACATACGTGTTGCAGTTATAGCAAGTGTGTCCATTCCTTTTTCTGTTGCTATAGCTTTGAATTCATTATTCCAGAAATCATCATCAAGATTACGATATACGTACATCATCCAGTCAATGACCTGTCGCAAGCCTATTCCTGATTTTAAATGTGCCCTCATATGATCCAATAAAACTAATCCATTAGTTAATGCTGGTAACATTGGAAAATCGTGTCCGGTTACAGAAGCAATTACAGGTGTGCTTAGATCTTTTATCAGATAATCCTCAATATCTATCTCATGGCTAAAATGATGGTGCAATTCAAAACTAATACCATTCTTTTTGTATGCAGCGTGTCGTTCATATTCGTGTGTAAATACATATCCTGAAGACTCTAATAGATGCTTAGTACTATCAAATAAATCCTGTGGAACTAAAAAATCAATATCACCCATAGAGCGACGTGAAGGATCTTTATAACTAACAGCTGCTGCATTCCCCTTAAGTATTACAAATGTAATAGAATTCTTATCAAGTAATTCTTTTAATTCATCTTCGGCGTGACAATAACGTATAAAAGATGCTTTGCTACGGTACAGAGCCTGAAGCCATTTCTCATTAATATAATTAGACGGAATC
>JAEEGL015088645.1_pt1 | contig 21909 bp, 10 predicted proteins | sample 9134231 | NCBI WGS metagenome assembly JAEEGL01 (sample SAMN16246548, study PRJNA631951) | gut metagenome | biome: gut microbiome; feature: rumen; material: fiber-attached | host: Bos | place: Iran: Karaj | collected 2018-10 | reverse complement strand
ATTCGTGGACGATTGGCAACTCGGGCTACTGCTGGCGCTACACGTCGAAGGAGTATGCCAAGGCTTACAGCGGCTCTGCCTCTGACGATAAGGAGGAGTTCAACTTCGTGCAGAATGGCTTCGACATCACGCACTATGCACAGACCCCGAATTCGAAGTCTTTACCCTGGAGCAACTTCTACCAGGCCTCGGATGGCAACACCGGCCGCTGGGTGGTTCGCTACAAGCGTGGCGACAAGCTGATGACAGGTGGTAAGTTCAACTACTACGCCAAGATTACCTCGTCGACCGGTAACATGACGGATGTCTACCGCTACAACGAGAAGAAGGGCATCGATGCCGGTGCGAAAATCATGCCCCAGAGTGATACCGAGATTGATAAAAAAGTTGAGGTGCATGAAGGTAATCTCATCGGCAGCGACGGTAAGTTCTATAGGCAGGTCTCTGACATGAGTGTTGGCGTAACGCCTGTGGCTATCGTCTGCCGCGTCAGCGACACACCATTGGAGGCCGGTACCCAGTACAACGCCCTGGCCATGGCCTATAACGTTAGCTCCGATACGCAAATTGCCTGGGGTGGCAACGACGACGACTGCAGCGTCACCGTCGCCAACGCTGGCGAGGGAGCCGTGTGGCCTACCATCCTCAACGGCCTCGCTGCCACAGAGGTGCTTGTCAACGGCTGTGGCAAGAAGCACGACCATCAGGCTGCGAAGTTCTGTAACAACTACACCTGCGCCCTGAGCGAGGCTCAGCGCCAGAAGGCTGGCTTCAGCAAGTGGTTCCTCCCCAGCCTGGGACAGTGGATAGAAGCCGACAAGGGACTTGGTATGAACGAATGGAACGACAATAACGGTTTCCTGATGAAAATGAATTGGGTCGAGGAAGTTATCGGGCCGTTTCTGTCACGCGTCGGTGCCGGACAGTGGTACGACACCTTCAAAGCCGGAAACTTCTGGACCAGCACTACCTTAGACAAGACCCATGCCTGCACTTTCGCGTTCAAGTATTTCTTCTCTGCCAACCAGCCTCCCAAGAATGATGAGAAGACGAAAAAATGTGACGTCATACCGTTCATCGCCTTTAAGGTGACGCAATAAAAAAAACGGAGAAATGAGAGATTTTGCGACAGAAAACGGCGTTTCAGCCGTTCTCTGTCGCCTTTTTTATGTCCTGTCGCATTAATTAGGTGAAAAAACAGCGGTTTTTGCAGGTGGAAGTGTTTTTTTTTGTAAATTTGCAGCATAAAACGATAAAAAAGTAAGTATTAATCAATAATTTGTAAGATTATGAAGAAGTATTTCAACTATTTGCTGATGGCTGGTATGGTATTCAGCCTCGGCATGGGTACGGTCGCCTGTAGCGACGACGATGACGACAACAATGGCATTGAAGTGAAGGCCATTAACCTGAGCGTGGATCCGACGCTGAAGTCGCGTGGCATCACTGTCGACGTTCACAGTGCAGTCGTAGAGGTGCCTGTGAAGTGCGACGGCGAGTGGCAAGCCTATATCACCGACGACGTCGATTGGGCACAGCTGTCTGGTAATACGGTATTCCACGAGGGTGACGAGACGCTCATGCTGTTCATCGAGGAGAATCACTTCAAGATTGACCGCAACACCACGTTACGCATCATAACCAACAATGGCGACATGACCGACATCAAGGTGACGCAGACACAGCTCTGGAACGGCGAAGTGCCCGAAAACAGTAGCGCACAGTGGTTCGGTAACAACGGTCTGGGTCGTGGACTGAACTACACCTATATGTTCGAGGGCGACTCTACGTTGCACAATACGACGACGTTCAACCCGAACGAGGTGACGATGCTGAACCCCGTCTTCAACTGGTCGGCCATCGTTGAACTGCAGGGCAAGACTGGCGATGACGGCAAGAAGTTGCTTAGCGCTGATGCCTACGTAGAGAACACCCTGGAGCAGATTACCTTCGACGACCTCATGCGCGACAGCCTCGTTCATGGCAAGGACTCTATCGGCATCAGCTTCGACCTGGAGATTAGCTTCGGCTTCGTGGAGTTCGAGGGTCACGGTGCCTATAAGGCCAAGGAGAACAAGGATGCTGTGAAGCTGAACTACCTCATCTCGCGCAAGGCAACGGTCTACGAGGTGTTCACCTCACCGGCAGAGCTTGCACTGAAGGCCAACGAGCTGGGTGGTGAGTCGGAGGTTGACGACAAGACCTTCGACAAGCAGCTGGCAGCCATTGAGCGCCGAGAGGCCAACTTCAAGAAGATCAATCAGGCTACATACAAGAAAGACCCGAATGCAACGCCCGAGCAGTTGGATCCTGACTATCTGACGCCGTGGCAGCAGACAACGCTCGCCAAGGAGTATGATCTGTTAGGTATGCCCGACTATGCCGGTATCTTCTCGCCGAGTTTCGGTAAGCTCTACTTCAAGCTGAACCGTGCTGTGCAGAAGGATGACAAGAAGTCGCTGCAGAGCCTGCTCGAGAAACTCGACAGCGACTACGGTCCACTGTTCGTCGGCCGTGGCTGGTTCGGTGGCTCACTGAATATGCGCATCGTCGTCGACAAGGACAGCATCGATACCGACGGTTCGTTCGAGGGCTCGCTGGCAGGTGGTGTGAACAATATGTTCCACATCGAGGGAACAATTAAATATATGGAGGAAGCCACCCGCTACGTCCGCAACAGCGACGCCCTTATCGCAGTCTATGGCGGTAACGCCGTACAGACCGGTAACGAGCTGGCACAGCACTTCAGCAGCGATGCTGCCACCAACCGTCAGCACCTGCTCGGCATCCTCGAGCGCTGGGGTGCCTCGCTCATGGAGACCAAGGACGACAACGGCAAGTCCGTGCCCAGCAAGGCAGCCATGCAGGCTATGCAGCTCATCGGCATCTGGACGCTCTTCGAGGACGAGGATGTGGCCAAGGCCGTCAGAGACTATATGTACATGAAGCACCCGTCACTGGCTAAGTACGTGGGCTATATCTATGACGGACAGAACTAAGAGTTCTTGCGTCCCTTCGGTAGCAAGCGACCAGAGGTCGAGCGGAAGAATTCAAGAATTGAAGAATTGAAAAAGTGAAGTTTTCAAGAATTGATTGATGAAGAGAGTGACCATTGCGCTGATGTGCGCACTGCTGAGCACCGTCACCCTGACGAGTTGCCACGACGATGACGACGCCATCGTCCCAGAGAGTGGGGCATGGACGGTCAGCGTGGCCGGCAGCGACGACGTGCTGCTGTCAAGACTCGCCTCGTATGAGCGACTGACGGTGAACATCAGCGGCTACGACGCCGAGCGCGACGGCGCAGTGGTCATCACCTCGACAGAGGACTGGCTGGCGGTGACGAGCGACACGCTCGCCGCCGACAGCGTGGTCTTGGTAGCTGTAACAACCAACAACGAGAGCCGCCGACGGACGGCCTCGCTCGTCTTTACATCCGTCAACAACCCCAGCCTCCGTGGCGTGCTACCCGTCAGCCAGCAGTCGCCGACAGAGCAGGATGCCAACGGCGCCGACGCCCGTTCGGTGCTCTACGTGGGCTACGGCTACGACATCTACGCTGCGCTGGACAACCCCATGTCGGTACGCACGAAGCGACCTATCATCGACCTGGAAAATCTTGAGGCCAATAGCGGCGTCTTCAACTTCGAGGCCATCCACAACTCGCGCATGGCTACCACGACCGTGGAGAGCTATGCCGCCACGAGCATCCACGAGATGGCCACGCTGCTTACGGGTACCAGCAGCAACTCCGACATCGACATCGCCGGTAGCGTGGAGACCTGCAAGCGGGCCGTCAACGCCGCGAAGAAAGTGGAGATTACCGAACAGAACTTCGGCTACGGCATGATGACCAAGACCGTGGCCTCGAAAACGCTGGACATGGGCGCCCTGAGCTACCTCCGCAAGCTTGACAGCGAGGACAGGAACAGCAACCGCCTTAGTCTGACCTACGACTTCAAGAAACGCCTGTGGGAGATTGAGTCCATGCAGGGAGAGCAGCGCCGCAACGCCATCACCGCCCTGTTGCTGGAGTATGGCACACACGTCGTCGTTCAGGCCGACCTCGGCGGCAAGATAGACTACGCCTTCACGCTGCAGCGCGAGCGTAGCTTCCGCACCGATGCCGAGGTGAGAGAGGAGGTACGCTACACCATCGGCCAGCTGGGCACGAAAGACCGCACAGAGGGCCTGCAGGAGGTGTCGTCGGACAAGAGTGCCGCCGGTGCCATCCAGATACTGGGCGGCAGCGCTGACAGCCGCAAGCTGCTGAAGGACGACATCGACAAGATGAAGCAGAACGCCCAGGGACAGCTGTCGCCCGAACACATGCAGAAATGGCTGGCAAGCATCTCCTACAGTGCCGCTCTGGCCAACGACGAGAACCTCGACGTGGTACACTTCGAGCTGATGCCCGTCTGGGATCTCGTGCCCTTCTCGCTGCGCCGTGACTTCCTTGACGCCACACTGCTGCTGGCGCAGCGCAGCGACTGTAAGCTGCCGGCACAGGCACTGGGCACCGACATCTACGAGATGAGACCAGCCAAGGAACAGTCATTGTTTAATTTTAATAGGATTAATGCCGATGCCAGTCTCTGCCGGTTGCTGTACTATGAGGGGACCCCAGTGCTGCAGGTGTGCTCGGAGTATGTGCCGAAGATTCGCACCGATGAGCGTGTCACCGTGGCGTACCCTATCTACAAGCAGCGTATCCGCATGAACCAGGGACTGTTCATTGGTGACGGCATACACCAGCCTGCCTTCGTATCGTTCTCGGGCGGTAACTGCTACGTGAACCCCATCGACACACTGCCACAGGGAGAGATTGTCGATGTGTTCTACTATGTCAACGGTACGCTGCAGATGAAGAACCCCACGGGACTGACCGTGCTGACAGGTAAGAACCGCAGCGTGCAGGAAGACTACCTCTACCTCTACGGCAACGACGACAAGACGACCACCACGCGTCGCCACCCCATCGTCAAGATAGGCTCGAAGTTCTGGACACGCCGCGACATCAACCACCACATGTACTTTGCCAGTGCCGCCACCGGCGCCAGCACCGACCAGATGGAAGGCGGCATCCTCTACACCCGCTTTGAGTGGGAACCCAACAACGTGTTCATGGGACCCAACGCATGGACATGGGGCTATCAGCCCAACACCTTCTTTGCAGGCAACCCCAATACGAAGTGGTACCTGCCCTTTGCCAACGACATACGGGAGCTCAATGCCTACCTGGACTTTAATCCCAAGGCCCTGTTCAAGAATCAGGTCTCCGGATGGGATGCCGAGTTCAACGGCTACTACGGCATGAGCGACCTGAAAAACCAGAACCGTCTCTTCCCCGGTGGCGCCAGAGCCATGCACTACAAGGGCGAGATGAACATTATCTGCTCGAGGAACAACACCAGCGAGCGCAATGCCTGCCTGATGGTGCTGAACCCCGACTACACCATACAGTTGATTGACGACACCACGAACCGTAACGCCTACCGTTACGAGTGGCGCAACAACTTCTATCCCGTGCGGGCCATACGCGGCTATATGTTCGAGTACCCCACGCTGACTACGATTAAGAAAAATATAAAATAAAAACTATTATGAAGAGGCTAAACCTTTTGTTTATAGCCATGATGGCTTTCAGCCTGACATGTTTCGTGGCCTGTTCGGACGACGATGAGAACACGAACAACCCGGATGACCCGACGGAATTACCCGAAGGCGGTGATGACCTTGAGAATCCTGACGAGGAGATGGACGGCGAATCGACGGGCGATGACAACTCCGATTTTGTTGAAGACCTCTCAGGCAACGACGAGCTGGTGGCGGTCAGACAGCAGGCATTCTCAAATATTCTGCGAAACCTGACTGGAGAAGAGACTGTCACACTTCCGCTGGGAACGTACGAGCCTACATATGGCATTGTGCTCAATGAGTCGAATCCGTACTCGCGCGCCGTTGTCTGCAACTCCATAGGCGAGGCTGAGGCTGCTTTCCAGGCACTGTCAGGAACACCACAGCTGTTGGAGGAAACGGCCGACGGTTTCTCTATATCACTGGAGAATGTGCTGATGGCACAGGACGGTACTACTGCTACGCTGGGCACGATGACGTTCCACCGTGGCAACGGTACGACAGACATGGGAAGTGTGGATGTAAGGATAGAGTGTATTCCCCATCTCTTCCATATAGACTATCTGCCTGCCTCGGCAATGCCTGACAATGGACCTAACGACTCGCCATACCAGCTGGGTGACGTGATATACCTGCCGAAAGGCAACACCTACTGCTCGGGCTACTATATGTGTATCCGCCAGTCGGTCTCTGGTTCGGGCGGTCTGTTCGTCCATATGTCTGCCGGAGAGCCCGGTGGCGACGCGAGCATCAACCTCGACGGTGACAGCAACGGCTGCTGGTATCCCTATAATAACAGCAAGGGTATGGCTACAGAGAGCGGACACATTGAGGCTTACATCTCGTTCCTGATGACCGAGAAGACCATCGTAGACAACGTAAAGTTCTTCCTTAACGGAAAAATACATGACAGGAAACCGAGCCAGTCGGGAAAGATTGCACACATCTTCCCCGGAGGCTTTGGCAACGACAAGGGCTACGTCTACAAGTCGGACAACGGCAAGGGCGCCCGTATCTTCTACAATGCCCACTACACCGACGAGAACTACTACTGGATTTTCGGTGGTAGCTACCGCAGGTCGTATTATTGGTGGGTGACGAACAACTGTACCGAGAATACCAACTGGTCGAAGTACATCACGTCGCATACCACTGACTACTACAAAGATAATTGGTGGAATGACTTTATCGGTGGCTGTAACCCCTTCACAATGAACGTCATCACGTTTAAGAACCATACCATTTCGGGGGCTACCATTGAGTACAGTCCAACCTCGCAGAACGTGACGTTTGAGAACGATGCACGGTTCGTCAGACAGGACCATCTGGGATGGTGCTACACCAGCAGCAACCGCCTTTATGAGACGGTGAGCAAGGCCAGAGCCGCTGGTCAGGAGCCTATCGGCATCGTGGTGTATGTGAACGACGGCTCAGACTTTGGCAACCGTGTGACAGAAAAAGATGGTGATGCCTTCGGCCACGGACTGGTGCTTGCCCTGTCGAATGTCGCCGGCAATCCGTCAGTGCGCTGGAACCCCAGCTCCGGCAAACTGGTCGACATTGACTTCGAGTACACACAGTGGGTGGACAAGAATACCGGAGCAAAGGCCGCACTGACCGATTTCGACGGACTGATGAAGACGCAGGCGATGAACTTTGCCGGCTCGCAAGCCGCCAACTGCGCCATGAATTTCCAAGTGCAGGCGCCCACACCGCGTACAACACCGTGGTTCCTGCCCAGTGCAGCTCAGTGGATAGCCATGTTATGTGCGCCGGGACTTGGCGGTCAGCCCCTGCCCAGTGAGAATGGCGGCTTGCCCGTCTATATCGAGCATGACACCAAGAATGCATTCGCAAACATCAATAGTCACATGAAAGGCTCTGGCGTCTACACGATAGGCTCTTCCAGGTATTGGTCCAGTTCTTCCTATAACGGATATACAGGTATCTATGTGCAGGGAAATGGCGGTACGCGACTCACGTGGTATAACCAGAGCACGACGGCCAAGGTGCGACCGATATTCGCCTTTTAAAGCATAGCTGAAATGAACAAGAGCGTAACCATAGCGCTGATGAGCGTACTGCTCAGTGTCGCCGCCCTGACCAGCTGTAGTGACGACGCTATCCTCGACGGTTTCCCCGCCGAGGATAACGGCGTAAATACAGCCTTCCAGTGGACGAGGGCCGAGGACGTGGAGACGCGCAAGGCGTTCCTCCGCAATTTTGGCGTGGGCTACAGCTATAATGCCGTACGCGGCAACTACTGCGACTGGCGCGACATCCGCTGTCAGGTGGTGAACCGCGGTGAGCTGGAACATCAGTCTTCTCTTGGCGAGGAGATGTGGGGCTCGAGAGAGCAGAACTCAATTATCTCGGAGTCAAAGGTCAACTACTCGCAGCGTGACTATGTGCAGACGATGGATCTCTCGACGAAAGAGTCGCTGAATCTGGGACTTTACAAGGAGACGACGCGCACCCGCCAGTATGTGCTAGAAGAGGGATTGCAGGACGTGTTCTACTACAGCCTTGAAGATCGTATCGTGAAAGGTGAGCAGTTCATCCTGGCACCGATCATCATGCATCAGGTGTATGATGAGTTCAATGACGAGCTGCTGACGCAGAGTTTCCAGGATGCCGTTAACCACCTGGCCTATGCCGCCGATGACGACTTCGCCGTCCTCGACTCGTTCGTTAACGTCTGGGGCACACACGTCATCACCCGTGCCATCCTGGGCGCCAGCATGAGACTGGACATCAAGAACTATATGTGGCGCTATACCGACAATGTGCAGGAGGAGGCGTACACGCAAAAGGAGCTGTTGGGCGCTTATAACAAACGCAAGGAGAGCCGCGAGCAGGAGGAGAACTACAAGTGGATTGAGAACTGCAGCCTGAACCTCAGTGTGAAGGGCGGCGACCAGACCACGCTGGGTAACCTCATCGGCGAGGCTCATTACGACGGCACGCGCGACTTCAATCTGGAAGACATCGAGAAGTGGCGAATGTCGGTGGTGTTCGACCCCACCGACGAGAATGCCTCTAACGTGGAGATGATTAGCATGGAGGTGGTACCCATCTGGGACTTCGTCACGTATGAGCACGTGGCACGCCGCCTGAAGGCTCATATCATGCAGGATGCAACACTGCAGCAGGAGATGCTCGGCGAGCGTAACTTCTTTAATACCTATTTCCCCATCCGTTATCCGGAGGCCACGGCCTACTACCAGCAGTCCACGGGCAAGTGGGCTACCTTTACGCGCACCGACAGCGAGGCAAAGCCAATGGTGGTGAACATTGTCAGTGGCGGCCGCTATGTGGCCACCGTCTGCCACGAGAAGCTGATGGGCCAGGACATCTGGGTATGCTATCCCATCTACGAGGGGAAGGTGAAACTGGCGTGCGGCCTTGGCGTTACTGCCGATGGCTGGGTCTATCAGGTGCGCTGGCTCAACGGTGTGGCTCGCTTGTCACGAATAGAGAACCTTGACGATGCTGCTGTCAACGGGATGTTCTACATCAACGGCGGTGCCGTCAGCGTGCAGCCGCAGGAGGGATTAGTGTATGGCGAAGCGAATGCCATTCCCTACGTGGTGACAGCGGGGGGTGTTCAGCCCGATGGCGGATATAATATACCGGCCGTCTATGATGTCATGAAGAACGACACAGTATTCAGCTTCACCACACCGAAAGATGCCGTGACGACTGTATATCAAAACTGGAAGGCTGACGACAGTGCTGCCAACGGACAGCGGCAGTACAAGCGCTTGCCTGAATACATCTATATCTATAATCCAACCGAACTGACCTATGAATAGAAAAATCTTGTTACTCAGTATTTTAGCTTTCCTGGCACTCACCTGGTTTAGCGCCTGCAGCAAGGATGACGACGAGCCGCAACCAGCGCCCGAACCTGTTCCCGAGTTTAAGGGTGCACCGTTGAACGTGTTGATTGTCTTTTCGCCGGGACAGCTCGGCGATAACGGCTATGCCGACAGGGTGTTTAACGGCATCCAGATGCTTAAGGCGCTCTATGAGAGATACCTCACCGACAGCCTCGACGTAAACTTCATCTCCACCTATAGCCGAGATGCTACACGCGAGACGATGATGTCATGGGTCAGAAATACGCACAACCCGTTCTACGAGAACGACTACCAGCGCCGCCTGCTCGTCCTCACAGAACCATTCATGATAGAGTGGCTCGATGATATCAAGGACTCGCTACGCACGACCGATGATGTGCTGATGCTGAAGACCTCAGAGGCACTCATCGACGAGTATGCGGAGAGCACCGGACTGGGTGACCGCCTCTATGGCATGAATATCTCTGCGGCAGATGCCATCTGGAAATTCTGTGTCTATGCCGACTCCACCATCTTGTGGGCTTATCAGGACACGGGGCGGGAATTCATCAGCCACGACGTGCTGCCCATCTTCCGACTATATGGCGACGAAGAGGTCGACTATCAGGACAGTATACTCATCATGCTGCGCGAGAGGTGGGGCGATGAGACCATCATTGAGACAACACCCCTGTCGAGCAATGACGGAGAGGGCATCTATGCCACCGACGGGACAAGTTCCACGACCATGGCCTACAGTATGGCCGAAAACATGGGCAACTATGCTCAGGACTTAGGCTATTATTTCACGATCATCGACATAGGCTCCGCCATTACAGGATGGAACTACTACCTCTTTGCCGATGAACATAATAAGTACATCTCACTACATCTTGACGGTTCGTCGAATACACTTTGCACCTACTACGTCAGTCGTTTGTTCGACTACGCACTCATGATGTGGACTATCTCATGGATTAAAAACCAAGAAATACCGAAGATGACTTGGCACGGCGCCTGGGATAACTACTGCACGGATAATTTGCCTGAAATGTATTGATAAATAACACCTGACTATGAACAAGATAAAGATATTCCTGGCCGGAATGGTGGCCATGGCTGCCGTCTGCGCCTGTAGCAGCGATGACGATAACGTCGTTGTCGTTCCGACAGAAACGACATCGTCGGACACCGTTCATGTGGCCGTCGTGCTGCCACAGTATATCCTCGAAGATTGGCAGAACAGTATCGAATACGCCCTGAAGAACATTGCCAAGGCGCAACAGCTCGAACAGCACAAGGTAGTGCTCAAGCTACATTTCTACGATGAGGAGACGGAGAACCTCGACAAACTGGCCTTCCGACTGGTTATGCCAGAGAAGGGCGACGACTCCATCTCTGCCATCGTCGGCCCCTACCACTCCTACAATGCGCAGGTGTTCCTCAATTTTGCAGCACAGAAACGCCTGCCCGTGGTCATGCCGACATGCACCAGTGCCGAGCTACAGCGTATTCATGCACGTAACACCTATGCATGGTTCCTCACTGAAAGCGACATCACGCAGTGCGAAATCATGCTACAGGCTGTCAAGGCCATGAAAGCCACCCACGTCGCACTCCTCTATAGCGACGACACCTACGGACGCTCCTTCTACGACTGGTTCGGCTATTGGGCCGTGGAACTCGGGCTCAAAGTAGCAGGCGGCGTCGGCACATCGTTTAAACACGGCGACAACCTCGAGAACTTCTACAAGAATGTTGCCGACGAAGCGGGAGACGAACCCACCGTTGTCTGTATGGCACTCTCCAGCCCAGCCGACTTCCTGGATGCATCAATACAGTTCAAGGACTTCGATGACAAGTATCCGTCGAACTACATGAAGCCGCTTTTTACCGATGTTGCCATGACAAAGGAGATTATCAATTCGCCCGAGGATATCTATAAGTTCGGACTCTCACCCTACGGCTCCGTCAACTATGGCTATCCTCAGCAGTATAAGAATCTCTTTTCTGAGGCGTCGTCCAGCGGTGACGCACAGGTCTACGATGCGCTCATGATTATTGCACTCGGACGGGCGCTGCAGTACACACATCCCGATGAGTGTATCGTCGACGGTAAACCGGTCGTCTACGATACCACCCCCTATGAGCCTGGCCTCACAGACTATATGCGAAGCGTCGTCTCCTATGAGGAGGGCGAACACACCGCATGGACCGATGCAGGACTTGCCCTGGCCTTCCATGAGCTCTATGCCGGACGCCCCATCGAATGCGAGGGAGCTACCGGAGAGCTAATCTTTGACCAGACGACCCGCACGAAAATCACCAACACACCCTACATGGTGTGGACAACCGAAGAGATCACCGAACAGACCCCCGACAGATTACTCCATCTCTCCGAACTCGTGCCTATCCTATACCTCTCAACAGGAGGATCAACCACCAGCACGTCGACAACAACCATCTGGGAACAGGAGAAGCGCTACCAGCAGCAGTTTGACCGGGATTTGGATGTGGATCATAAGTTGCCGCCGGCCAAGGATAACTGGGCCGTCGTCATCAGCCCCTCTACCACCTGGAGTAACTACCGCCATCAGGCCGATGCCTTCGCCATGTACCAGACGCTGCGCCATCACGGCTACGACGAGGACCATATCGTGCTGATTGTTGAGGACAACCTGTATAATAATCCCAACAACAAGCTCCTGGGACAGATATTCGTGGAGCGCAGCGACGACCCGAACGTCTACGATGCGTTCATTAACGATAATGTGCGCAACCATGCTGTGGTGGACTACCACTTCTCTCAACTGGAGCCACAGGACGTTGTCGACATCATGCTCGGTCGCCAGTCGGATAGGCTGCCGCATGTCATTCATCCTGACTCCACGAGCAACGTGTTCTTCTTCTGGAGCGGTCACGGTGGCAGCTACGACGGTCCGCTGTGGGGTAACGAGAATGCCCGGGAATACTTCGGCTCAAAGCGTCTGAAGGATATGGTGGCGCAGATGGATGCCGCCAACATGTACCGCCGCCTGATGTTCTGCATAGAGACGTGCTACAGCGGCATCTGGGGTGAGGCACTGGAAGGCTTCCCCGACGTGCTGGCGCTTACTGCCGCCAACAGCATCGAGTCGTCGAAGGCCGACGTACACGACTCCTACCTCGGCGTGTTCCTGTCGAATGCCTTCTCAAGAACGTTCCGCCGCACGGTGTACAGCGAACCTGACATAGCCATCCATGCCCTGTATAAGGACCTGGCGAAGACGACCAACGGTTCACACGTGAGTATCTATAACGAGTCGAACTATGGCTCGGTGTTCACCAATTACATGGGCGACTATCTGCCGGAATGATGAAATAACGAGTTATCGATTAATCGATTTTTCGATTAACCGATTAAACGAAAAACGAATAACCGAAATATCTTAGGCATAAAGAAATTGACAATGAAGAAAATACTTTTAACCATCGCCGCCATGCTTGTCTGTAGCATGGCGGCGACAGCGCAGACGGCCGAGGATACCGTCTACGTGTTCAAGGCTGACCAGCCCGACTTCCTGCAGGCACCCTGCGACACGGCGAGTGCCGACTACGCAGACGACTTGATACAGTGGATGTGGGGTAAGTCGCAGCGAAACACGCCGCGAGGCGCACAGGCCAGCTATGAGTCGCGTTGGACGCAAGACGCCACCCGCCATATCATGGCTGAGGCTTTAGGGCTGGACACGATTAACGATGAGAAGACGCCGGCAATGGCGCGTCTGTTGTGGAAGATTCATAACACGGGCGACCAGTGTACTGCCAATACAAAGGAAAGGTACATGCGCACCCGTCCTTTTGTGCAGATGGGCGAGGGCTTGTGGGCACAGTGGGACACCGACTTCCTGCGTACCAATGGCTCGTACCCCTCTGGCCATACAGGCTTCGGATGGGCAGCTGCGCTGGTGTTTGCCGAGATGTGGCCTGAGCTGCAGGACACCATCCTGCGCCGTGGCTTCCAGTTTGGTGAGAACCGTGTCATCACCGGTGCCCACTATCAGAGCGACGTGACGGCCGGCTATATGTGTGCGGCTGCCAGCGTGGCGCGTGCCCACACCAATCCTGAACTCGAGAAGGACATCCTGGCAGCCCGTGCTGAGTATGCACAGCTGAAAGGGCTGTCCGTCGACTACGACCCGGCGGCGAAAGCCGGCGTACCCTTGGGCGAAAAGATTCTGAACAACCCTGTCGATACGGCCAGCTACCGCTATATCAGCGACATCACCCATTACTGGAACAGAAAACCTTTGCGCGACACACCTCGCGGCAAACGGGCCGCCGTGGAGGCCGAGTACAGCACTGCTATGGTGGCGAAGGTCTTTGGTGAGGCCATGGACATCAAGATTACGCAGGAGCAGACGCCCGCCATCTGGGCGCTCCTCGACACCGTGCTGAAGAAGAGCAGTGAGACGGTGGACCGTCTGAAGGAGATCCGCTTCCGCAAGCGTCCCTTCGTGCAGCTGAACGAGCCGTCGTTCGTGCCTGGCGATGAGGAAAAGGAGCGTGGCAAGAGCAGCTTCCCCTCTGGCCATACCAGTCTTGGCTGGTCCGAGGCACTCGTCATGGCCGAGGTGGCACCTGAGAAGCAGGACACCATCCTGCGTCGTGGCTATGAGTACGGCGAGAACCGTATGATTGTGGGCTACCACTGGTTTACCGACATCGAGGCCACCCGTCAGCTGGCCAGCGCCTTCATAGCCAATATGCACGCTGGCGAGGGCTTCCGCGAGATGATTCGCCGTGCCCGTGAGGAGTACCTGCAACAGCCCTCAAAGGTGCAGGCCGTACGTTCTCAGGACAGTACGACGGGCCATACTTATAGTCTCAGTGGCGCTCAGGTGCCTGAGACGACTCATGGCATCGTGATTCGCGATGGCCACAAAATGGTGAGATGAAGATACAAGACTTGTGTCAGCTCTACGCCATGCACCCCAAGGTGCGTGCATTGGCGAAGACCCTCGAGGAAAAGTCGAATCGAACGATTTTCCTCGAGGGACTTATTGGCTCTGCTGTCCCGATGGTGCTCGCTTCGCTTTTTTCGAGGAAGGAGGAACGAGAAAGGAGGAAGGAGAATAGCTTATTCCTTGTCATCCTGAACGATGCTGAGGAGGCAGGCTATTTCTACCACGACCTCGTCCAGATGCTGGGCGACAAGCAGGTGCTCTTCTTCCCCAGCAGCTACCGTCGTGCCGTGAAGTACGCGCAGCGCGATGCCGCCAACGAGATTCTGCGCACGGAAGTGCTCACGAACTTCTCGAGGATGGAGGATGGAGGAACGAGGAACGAGAATACTCTTTCGGCAGAAAAATCCCATCAGGAAAAAACGACAGCAGACATATCTCCTTCCTCGCTCCTCGTTCCTCGTTCCTCGCTTTACGTTGTAACATTCCCCGACGCCCTCGCCGAGATGGTGGTGGACCAACGGGTGCTCAGTGAGCGGACGTTGACGCTGACCACGGGACAAGTCATCAGCGTCAGCGACATTGAGACGACACTCCACGATTTCGGCTTCCATGAGGTCGACTATGTTTATGAGCCAGGCCAGTTCGCCCTGCGCGGCTCCATTCTCGATGTCTACAGCTACAACAGCGAGTACCCCTTCCGCATCGACTTCTTCGGCGACGAGATAGACTCTATCCGCACGTTCGAGGTGGAGGACCAACTGTCGCGTGACCGCCGCGAGCAAATCGAGATCGTGCCTGAACTGACGGGCGCCAACGAACAGAAAGTGTCGCTACTGACCTTCCTGCCCGACGATGCCGTGCTGGTGGCCAAAGACCTGTCGTATGTCCGCGATGCCATCGACCGTACCTACCAGGAGGGCTTTTCGCAGCAGGCTATCCGTGAGCGCATGGAGGAGGCCACGGAGATGGAACAGCATGAGATAGAGCAACAGCTACGCCGCGAGAGTCAGCTGATGACTGGTGCCCAGTTCATGGCCGATGCCGAGCGCTTCCGCCGTATCTTGCTTTCTCGTTCCTCGCTCCTCGTTCCTCGTTCCTCGACAATATCCTTCCACACCAAGCCCCAGCCCCTCTTCCACAAGAATTTCGAGTTACTGATGCCGGCCTTGGAGGACTACCGACTGAAGGGCTACAAGCTTTACATACTGGCTGACAGCACCAAGCAGATAGAACGTTTAAGGGACATTCTGGCCGAGAAGTCTGACCTCTCGTTTGAGGGTGTCGACAAGACGCTTCACGATGGTTTTGTCGATGATGATGCGAAGCTCTGTCTGTTTACTGACCACCAGATTTTTGACCGTTTCCATAAGTACAATCTGAAGAGCGACAAGGCGCGTAGTGGCAAAATGGCGCTGACACTGAAGGAGATACAGCAGTTCGAGATTGGCGACTATGTCGTCCACGTGGACCACGGCGTCGGCCGCTTCGGCGGACTGGTACGTATGCCAGTCACCTCCCCTACGGGGGGAGGCCGGGAGGGGGCTTACCAGGAGATGATCAAGATCACCTACCAGCGCGGCGATGCCATCTACGTCAGTATCCACTCATTATATAAGGTATCGAAGTACAAGTCGCAGGACGGTGGCGAGGCGCCCCGTCTGTCGACGCTCGGCACGGGTCAGTGGGAGCGGCTGAAGGAACGCACGAAGAAGCATATCAAGGACATTGCCCGCGACCTCATCAAACTCTACGCTGCCCGCCGTCGCGAGAAGGGTTTTGCCTTCAGCCACGATACCTACCTGCAACACGAACTGGAGGCCTCGTTCCTCTACGAGGACACCCCCGACCAGCTGAAGGCCACGCAGGACGTGAAGGCCGACATGGAGCAGGCGAAACCCATGGACCGTCTGGTCTGTGGCGACGTAGGCTTTGGCAAGACCGAGGTGGCTGTGCGTGCTGCCTTCAAGGCAGCCTGCGACGGCAAGCAGGTGGCGGTGATGGTGCCCACGACGGTGCTGGCCTACCAGCACTACCGCACCTTCTCCTCACGACTGAAGGATATGCCCGTGCGTGTGGACTATTTGACGCGTGCCCGTACGGCGAAGCAGACGACGGCGCTGCTCAAGGACTTGGAAGACGGTAAGATAGATATATTAATAGGTACGCACAAGCTCATCGGCAAGACGGTGAAGTTCCGTGACTTGGGACTGCTCATCATCGACGAGGAACAGAAGTTCGGTGTCTCCACCAAGGAGAAACTGCGGCAGATGCGTACGAATGTCGACACGCTGACCATGTCGGCGACGCCCATACCTCGTACCCTGCAGTTCTCGCTTGTGGGGGCCCGCGACCTGAGCGTCATCCAGACGCCGCCGCCTAACCGCTACCCCATACAGACGGAGATACACACTTTTGGTGCGGAGATTATTGCCGATGCCATCAACTTCGAGCTGTCGCGCAACGGTCAGGTGTATTTCGTCAACAACCACATCAGCGACCTGCAACACATCGCCGAGATGATCCGCAAGTACGTCCCCGATGCCCGCATCGCCATCGGCCACGGTCGTATGAAACCCGAGGAGCTGGAGCAGATTATCCTCGACTTCTCCAACCACGACTATGACGTGCTGCTATCGACGACCATCGTCGAGAACGGCATCGACATACCCAACGCGAACACCATCATCATCAATGGTGCCCATAACTTTGGTCTCAGCGACCTCCACCAGATGCGCGGACGTGTGGGCCGTGGCAACCGCAAGGCCTTCTGCTACCTGCTGGCACCGCCATTGGCCGCCTTGCCTCAGGACAGTCGCCGCCGTCTGGAGGCGCTGGAGAATTTTTCCGACCTCGGCTCGGGTATCAACATCGCCATGCAGGATCTCGATATCCGCGGTGCCGGCAATCTGCTGGGTGCCGAGCAGAGCGGCTTCATCAGCGACCTCGGCTACGAGACTTACCAGAAGATTCTGAACGAGGCGATGGCGGAGCTGAGGAATGAAGATGAGAGATTAGAGATGAAAAATGAAAGATATGATTACTCCAAGGGCGAAAAGCCAGAGGCCCAAGGTAATCATATCTCTCATCTTTCATCTTTCACTTCTTATATAGACTTCGTCGCCGACTGCTCCCTGGAGTCCGACCTCGAGATGTACTTCCCCGACCAGTATGTGCCCAGCGATTCGGAGCGGATGCTGCTCTACCGCGAGCTGGACAATATCCGCGACGACCGCGAACTGGAGGCTTACCGCACGCGTCTCATTGACCGCTTCGGCCCCGTGCCGTCCTGTGGCGAAGAGCTGATGCGGGTGGTACCGTTGCGCCGTCTCGGTAAGCAGCTGGGGTGCGAGAAGATTATGCTCAAGCAGGGACGAATGTTCCTCTATTTCGTGTCGAACCCCAATAGCCCGTACTACCAGAGCGATGCGTTTGGACGGATGATTACCTATGCCACGACGAATGTGCGCCGTTGTAATCTCCGCGAAAACAACGGCAAGCGCTCGATGAGCATCATCGACGTGCCTACCGTCGAGGAAGCCGTAAAGGTACTCACCGCCATTAACCAATAGCCCCATGAAGAAACTCCTCCTGATACTCCTCCTGACATCAACGCTGACGGTCGCCGCCCAGTCTGCGTCAGAAGGTAATCATACCTCTCAGTTCTCAGTTCTCAGTTCTCATCTCGAATATAAAGTAGAGACCCAGGCCACCTTCGCCGATGGCGACTATAACCCGTTGTGGCTCAACGCTAACAAGTATGGACTCAGTTCGCTTGACACGCAGAACGGCTATCTGCGCGCCGCCATCAGTCGTCCTGTTGCGGCTGACTCCCTGCGCCGCTGGGGGCTGGGAGCCATGGCCGACATCGCCGTGGGCTACGGTATGACGAGTACTTTCGTTGTCCAGCAGGCATATGGCGAGCTGCGCTGGCTGAAGGGTCTGCTCACCGTGGGCAGCAAGGAGCAGCCTGCCGAACTGAAGAACAACGAGCTGAGTAGCGGCTCGCAGTGTCTGGGCATCAATGCGCGCCCTGTGCCGCAGGTGCGCCTGTCGCTGCCCGACTATTGGGACGTGCCCTTCACCCGTAGCTGGCTCGGTCTGAAAGGCCACTTCTCCTATGGCCGTCTCACCGACGATGCCTGGCAGCGGGAGTTTACCCACGAGCGGCTGCCCCACACCGAGGATGTCCTCTACCACTCGAAGGCCGGTTACCTGCGCCTTCACAAGCCCGGCAGCCGCTTCACCGCTGAGGCTGGTCTCGAGATGGCCTGCCTGTTTGGCGGTCGCTCGGTGGCGAAGAACGCCGCCGGCGAGTATACTCGTTACTATGAGAACCAGTTCAACCTCAAGTCGTTCATCCGTGCCATCATCCCCGGAGGCAACGACGGCGAGCGCTACTACGGCACCCATCAGGAGAATCAGGGAGCCGAGGGCAACCATGTTGGAGCCTGGACGGCCCGTCTCTCATGGGACGAGGCAACGTGGGGTGTCAGCCTTTATGGCGACCACTATTTTGAGGATATCTCCCAGCTCTTCCATCTTGACTACGACGGCTATGGCAACGGTGAGGCATGGCGCACGAAGCAGAAGTCACGTTTCCTCGTCTACGACCTGAAGGATATTCTCCTCGGCGTGGAACTGCGGCTGAAGCGTTGCCCGTGGTTGAGCAACATCGTGTTAGAATACCTGCATACCAAATATCAGAGTGGCCCTATCTACCACGACCACGAACAGGGCATCCCTGATCATATTGGTGGTCTTGACAGCTACTACCAGCATTCTATCTACAACGGCTGGCTGCACTGGGGACAGGTGATGGGCAACCCCCTCTATCGCTCGGCGCTCTACAATGCTGACGGCCAGCTCACCGTCAAGGACAGCCGCTTCCGTGCCCTGCACGTTGGCGTTAGCGGCACCGTCTATCCTCTCTCCTCTCTCTTCTCTCCTCTTTTCTCAAGGGTGCACTACCGTCTGCTTGGCACCGTCCAGAAAGGTTATGGCACATACGGCTCGCCCTTTGTCGACCCTCGTCGCAACCTGAGCCTGCTGGCAGAGACGACGTGCGCCCTCCGCGGTTGGGCGGAAGGCGTGAGCATCAGACTTGGCCTGGGCTTGGACCGTGGCTCGCTGCTTGGCGACAACACGGGTGCTCAGCTGACCATTATCTACCAATCAGAAAGCAAATGTTCGTTGATTGGCAGGAAACGAATTATCCTTCGAGATTAGTTTTTGAAACGAATTACCGTAATTACTCGTAATTTTCCGCAATAATAATTATTATGGATAAATTCTTGCGTCCTTTCAGTAGCAAGCGGCCTAAGGCCGAGCGATGGTCATTACGCCAATTTGTTTCAGAAAATAGTAATTCTTTGCAAGCAAAGCGGCAGAGCCGAGCGCGTGATTCAAATTAAGATGAATTAAGATAAATTCGTTTCTTAGAAAAGAACTATTCGTTTCTTATAAAACCCATTGTTTTTTTTCGTGGACTGAATCTTTACGTCCATTTTGTTTTGATGTTTGGCTTTTTTTGACTATTTTTGCAGCGAAATCAACCAATCAACCAAAACACAACATGAAGAAGACAAAAACTACCTTACTGGCGAGGATAGCCATGTCCCTGTTCCTCGCGGTGCCCACTACGATGACGGCGTGGGCGGAAATCGCTAAAGCTCCTGGCGATATTGCTATCGATGCGACCAACTTTCCCTCAGAGGACTTCCGCAACTATTTGAAAGCCTTGGAAATCGGCAGCGACGGTGTGCTGACGGCCGACGAGATAGCCAACTGCACCTCTCTCAAAGTTATCTTTAAAGATAATATGACTTCGTTAAAGGGAATCGAGCATTTCACGGCGCTGAAGGAACTAAGATGCTATGGCAACGGTCTGACCGAGCTCGACCTGTCGAAGAACACCGCGCTGGAGGTCTTGATATGTCATAACAATCCGTTTACTGAGCTTGACCTCTCGAAGAACACCGCGCTGAAGGAGTTGGACTGTACCAACGATACGCTTCTGACCAGGCTTGACATCTCGCAGAACATAGCGCTGACAGAACTCTGCTGTTCTGGTATCGGCCTGACCGAGCTCGACTTGTCGAAGAATACTGCGCTGATAAACTTGGAATGTAACAGAAACAAGTTGACGGCGCTCGACGTCTCGAAGAACGTCGCTCTGCAACAGATACAGTGTCGCGACAACCAGCTGACGGAGATTGACATTACAAAAAATACAGCACTTTTGGCGCTGGACTGTAGCGAGAACCAAATCCAGACTATCAAGGTGTCGCCAGACTGTGCTGCCCTCATGGTTATAGACTGTCGTTACAACCAGCTGCAGGGAGCAGGCGTCAATGCGCTGATTGAAGGCCTCCCGACGAGAGCAGCCGATGCTCAGGGCATGATTGGATTCTGTGTTGACAACCCCCAGGAGGGTAACACGATGACCCCTGCTCAGGTGGCAGCAGCCAATCAGAAGAATTGGATGATATTATACTGGCCGGCAGGAGCTCACGAAGATGATTATGTGCTGTACGAAGGCAGCGAGCCCGTTCACGTCCACAGTCCTGAGACGGTGCCTGCGGTCGAACCTACCTGCACAGAGTCGGGCCATACGGCATCTGTTGTTTGCTCAGTTTGTGGCGAAGTCCTCGAAGCAGCTATGGAGATTCCTGCTCTTGGTCACATTCTGGATATAGTGCCTGCGGTCAATCCTACCTGCACAGAGCCTGGCCATACGGCATCTACTGTTTGTATAGTTTGTAGCTTCGTGCTCGAAGAAGCTATGGAGATTCCTGCTCTTGGCCACAACTGGGGCGAGTGGGTGGTGACACGCGAGGCCACGACCACCGAGCAGGGCGAGGAGACGCGTACCTGTATGAACGACGCGTCGCACATTGAGACCCGTCCCATCCCCGTTGTATCGGGCATTGCTGTCAACGCTATGAATTCCTCAAAAAAGGACGTCTGGTATGACCTTAGCGGCAGGAAACTCAGCAGCAAGCCGACAAAGAGGGGTGTGTACATCCAGCAGGGTCGTAAGGTCATCATTCGTTGAGAAAGAAATAGAACTCAAATTTAAATAACAACGCGAAATTAATCCCGAAAGGCTTCGGTCTTCCGGGATTAATATTTGAAACGAATTATCTTTCGAGATTAAGTTTTTGAAACGAATTATCCTTAATTGTCCTTAATTCAATCCACAAATTTTTCTTAATTAAAGCTCTTGGTTGCAATAGTTCATTAAAAGTAATTCTTTGCAAGCAAAGCGGCAGAGCCGAGCGCGTGATTAAAATTAAGATCAATTAGGATAATTCGTTTCAAAAAACTATTCGTTTCATTAAATGGTAATTCGAGTTTCAAATTTGATTATTTCCACCAGAAATCGTCCACGAATGAACCTTGTACATAGTTGGTGAATTTTTTGTTCTCATTGGCAATATTCTTTCTCTCAGCAACAGGTACGAACGTGTCGTCAACCAATATCT
>JAEEGL016937820.1_pt1 | contig 21910 bp, 13 predicted proteins | sample 9134231 | NCBI WGS metagenome assembly JAEEGL01 (sample SAMN16246548, study PRJNA631951) | gut metagenome | biome: gut microbiome; feature: rumen; material: fiber-attached | host: Bos | place: Iran: Karaj | collected 2018-10 | reverse complement strand
GTTTTCATGCGCAGATTGATGGTATATTCATCTTCTTCCTTCAATCGAGTGAACGACACAAGAATAAATCCCATCATGAGGGCAACATTCGCAATCTCATCCGTCCAATCATCGTTCTGCGTGACGAAAGTGATTGTCTTTTCAACATTTTCCCCTTCCTCATAAGACATCTTTTCAGATGGAATCAGTGTAATTGCTTTCGTCGGACCTAAAGTGGGAAGAATTTCTTCATTATACAAAATGGCAGCCACTAGTCCAAACAGAATGAGTATCCATCCGATTGTCTTGCATTTTTCGGGAAATAAATAATTTGTTTTCATACAATCGCAGTGTTTAAAAAGTTTGACATTTATTTGGAAATTTGTCATGACGCTGCAAAAGTATAGATTTCTTTTCAAAAAGTAAAGTAAACACGACAAAAAGTATTGTGAATTTAACATAATTTATCTATTTGGGGAACAACAGGTATATAGTTCCCTTATAAAAAACATTCTATTTCTTTTTTAAACCATTTCCGTTTCTTTTCGTCTAAAAGACGTTATGAATCGATTCTATATTTTGATGCTGCTGATGGTTCAGGCAGCATGTGTTTTTGCGCAAGGACAGGTTAAGGGAAAAATACTCGATAAAGCCAATGATGAACCACTGGGATTTGTTAATATAGTAATCAACCGTGCCGGCGATGCCAAGATGGTAAAGGGAGCTATTACCGATGAGCAAGGCAACTTCAACATCGATGGTTTGGCGAACGGCAATTATGATCTCGTAGTCACTTTTGTGGGCTACAAGACACTGAAGCGGTCTTTCTCTCTCACGGCTGCTCGTCCCTCGCATCATTTCAATGCCCTGTATATCTCTGAGGACACCCGTCAGCTCAAGGAGGTGACCATTACGGGACAGCGGGCTATCATGAAACTGGAGGTGGACCGCCAGTCGTTTGATGTGACACAGGACAGCGCCAACGCAGGCGGGTCGGCCAGCGACGTGCTGGAAAACATCCCCTCCGTGGAGGTCGACAACGACGGCAATGTGTCGCTCCGTGGCAACACCAGTGTGGAGGTGTGGATCAACGGCAAGGCCAGCGGCCTTACTGCCGACAACCGCGCTGAGATCCTGCAGCAATTGCCGGCGGAGAGCATCGAGCGCATCGAGGTCATCGACAATCCGTCGGCCAAATACTCCGCTGAGGGCAGTGCCGGCATCATCAACATCGTGCTCAAGAAAGACCGCAAGGCAGGCTATTACGGTTCGGTGCAGGCGGGTGCCAACACCCGTGGCGGAGCCAATACCAGCGTCAATTTCAACTACAACAGCCCGCTTCTGGATGCCTACGCCAATGTCGGTTTCCGTCATCGCCGCAACGAGGGCGGGTCGGAGAGTCACACCAACTATCTCACTACCAATACCTACCAGAATGCTTTCGGCGAGTCAGAGGGACAGGGCAATAACCTCTTCATGCGCGCCGGCGTCACCCTTCATGCCTCAAAGAACGATGACATTACTCTGGCAGGTATGTTTATGAAGGGTGGCAACAAGAACTGGAACACCACTCCCTATCATTATGGCGTCATCGGGGCTCCCAACGACTCATACATGATGATGCGCCGCTCCTTCTCGCATGGTGACATGGGGATGCGCAACGTGGAGTTCAACTACCGCCACCTCTTCGGCAGCGACCGCCATTTCCTCGACTTCATCGTGGAGTACGGCCACTGGGGAGGCGACAACGACAACATCCACCAGGACTCGACGGTCTATTATGACCCCATCCGGCCTTCCGTGTATGATTACCTCTCAAGGCCCCTCAATATGCGCAACCGCAACTGGGAAATCAGACTCGACTACGAGAACCCCATCACGGAGAACCTGAAACTGGAGGCAGGATACAACGCACGGCTCTCGCACGAGAACACCCCGCAGGAGAGCTATGCCGACAGCACCACCTGGGACGGGCGCTTCCTCGTGGAGGACAAGGCGTATTTCAACCGCTTCATCTACGACAATGACATCCACGCGCTCTATGCCACCCTCAACTGGAAACTGGGCCGATTGGGTGTGATGGCGGGTCTGCGCGGTGAGTATTGGAAGGTGAACACGGAGAGCTACACCTGGGACCAGGAGCATGATCCGTCCAAACGGGAAAAACCCTTTAAGAAAGACTATTTCCAGCTCTTCCCCAGCGTATTCCTGTCGTATCAGATCACCGACAACGACCAGCTGCAGCTTAACTACACCCGTCGTCTGCGCAGGCCATGGGGCGGACAGCTCAACTCGTTCCGCAACACCAGCGATGCGTCGATGATCTCTTTCGGCAACCCGCTGCTGACCCCGGAATACTCCAACCTCTTCTCTCTCAACTATCTCCGTACATGGACGGCGCACTCGCTCCTGGTGAGCGCCTACTATCGACCCACTTCGGATGTGATGCAGCGCATCGTGTGGCAGAACAAGGCCGACGGCAGGATGTACAGCACCTCGGAAAACGTGGCGAGCAGCAAGAGCAGCGGCCTGGAGATTACGGCGAAGAACAAGCTCTTCAAAATCCTCGACCTCTCGACAACCGCCAATTTCTATTATTACAAGTTGGATGGCTTCACCTATCTCATCGACGGACAGACGGTGACGGGTGAGGAGAACCACAACTTCACATGGAACGCCCGCATGCAGGCGAGTCTCAGACTGCCCTACGACATCTCCGTGCAGACCACTTTCAACTACCGTTCCAAGCAGGTCATCTCACAGGGTTTCCGCAAACCCAACTACGGCATCAACCTGGGCATCAGAAAGAACTTCTTCAACAAGATGTTCACCCTCGCGATCAACTGCCGCGACGTGCTCAATTCACGCAAATGGGAGAACGAGACAAACAGCGACACTTTTACGCGTCATCAGAAGAACTGGCGCCAGAGCCGCACGGTCAATTTCACGCTCACTTGGAATTTCGGCAACATGAAGCGGAAACAGCAGCGCGACGGAGACCAGCGCGACGGAGATCAGCGTGATGACGACGAAATGCAGAACAATAACAGCTTCAATGGAATGGATGATTAATCCAAGGCCAATCTAATTCGAAGGATTGAAAATCTTCCAATTTTATGTCATGCGATTTGTTGTGGGATTCAAAAAATCATCGTAACTTTGCGCCTCCAATCAATCAACGATAACCATGCCAGAAAACCGCAACAACAATACCGCACGCAGGGGAAAAACTGCCCCAACTCCCATTGACACAGGACTTGGACACCTGCCACCACAATCCATCGAGACCGAGCGACTGGTGCTCGGTGCCCTGATGGTTGACAAAGATGCATTCACCGTCGTCAGTGAGGTGCTCAGACCTGAGACTTTCTATGAGCCACGCAACCAGAAAGTGTTCGCCGCCATCCAGAAACTCAGCATGAACGAGAATCCCGTCGATTTCATCACTGTCATCGAACAGCTCAAGCGCGACGGGACACTTGAGGAGGTGGGGGGCGAGACCTATATCTATGACCTCACCTCGCATGTGGCCTCCTCCGCCCATGTGGAGTACCACTCCCGCATCATTGCGCAGAAATACATTGCCCGGCAACTGATCTCCTTTGCCAGCCAGATTGAGACCAAGGCTTTCGACGAGACCAACGATATCGAGGTGGTCATGCAGGAAGCCGAAGGTGGACTGTTTGAGACCTCGCCGAAAAACATGAGGCAGGATTACACGCAGATCGACCCTATCGTGAAGCGCGCCCTCGAGATCATGCAGTTGGCCGCTGCCAATACGGGCGGTCTTACAGGTGTGGCCAGCGGATTTACCAAACTGGATGAGATGACCTCCGGCTGGCAAAAGAGTGACCTCGTGATCCTGGCTGGGCGACCGGCCATGGGCAAGACTTCTTTCGCCCTCTCCATTGCCAAGAATATCGCTGTCGATAATAGGGTGCCTACCGCTTTCTTCTCTCTCGAGATGAGCAATGTGCAACTTGTCAACCGCCTGATCTCCAATACTTGTGAGATTGACAGCAAGAAGGTGATGAACGGCCAGTTGGATGACGCCGAATGGAAAAGGCTTGACCGCAATATCCGTAAACTCGATGGAGCACCCCTTTATCTGGACGACACGCCAGGCCTGTCTATTTTTGAACTGCGCACCAAAGCCCGCCGTCTGGTGAGAGAGAAAAACGTGCAGATCATCATGATCGACTACCTCCAGCTGATGAATGCCAACGGCATGAGATTCGGCAACCGACAGGAGGAGGTCTCGACCATCAGCCGTTCGCTGAAATCGCTGGCCAAAGAGCTGGATATCCCGATCATCGCTCTCTCGCAGCTTAACCGTTCGGTGGAGCAGCGTGACTCCAACGACGGGAAGCGGCCTCAGTTGAGCGACCTCCGTGAGTCGGGTGCCATCGAACAGGACGCCGATATGGTGCTCTTCGTCCACAGGCCGGAATATTACCATATCTATCATGATGAGAACGGCAACGACCTGCATGGCATGGCGCAGATCATCATCGCCAAGCACCGTAAAGGTGCTGTGGGTGACGTACTGCTCCACTTCCGCGGACAATACACCCGTTTCGCCAACCCTGAGGACACTTATGTGCCGCCTACCGAAGGAGGCGAGATCATGGGGTCGAAGATGAACAACTTCCCCGATGATCCGCTCGGACCACCGCCACCAGAGGCGCCATTTTAGGAGTTTGGGAGTTTAAGAGTATCATAATCAATGTATATCATCATGAAGAAAATCAGTCTATTTTGCCTTTTTGTGCTTTGCACACTGACAATCAGTGCGCAAAAGCTCTCTATTTCCGTGCTCGGTGACTCCTATTCCACTTTCGAGGGCTATGTCACACCGTCAACCAACGAGATGTGGTACTACGAAGAGAGCGGCAACCGCACTGATGTCAACGATGTGCAGCAGACCTGGTGGTGGCAAGTGGCCAGTCAGGGCGGTTACAAACTGTGTATCAACAACTCTTATAGCGGAAGCACAATAGGATATCGGGGATATGACGGCAACGACTATTCCGATCGCTCCTTCCTCACCAGGATGGACCAGCTCGGCGACCCCGACATCCTCCTCATCTTCGGTGCCACCAACGACAGTTGGGCTGGCGAACCTGTCGGAGAATATAAATATGATGGATGGACGAAAGCTGACTTTTATACGTTCAGACCGGCCATGGCGTATCTGCTCCATCATGTCAAGAACAGATACCCCAATGTGGCGGTCTATTTCATCCTGAACTCCGAACTGCGGGAAGAGATCAACGAGTCGTGCAAGACCATCTGCGCACACTACCAGGTGCCCTGCATCGAACTCCATGACATCGACAAGGTCAACGGACATCCCTCCATCAAGGGCATGAAGGCTATTTCACAACAGGTGCTCAGTGCCATCAAATAAGGTGGCGAAATGATTGATTGTGACCAAAATGGCCGTAAAATCATTAGATTATAAGAATTTTTAGCAAAAATCTTTCAAATTGTTTGTTGATTTCAAATAGTTTGCTTACTTTTGCACCCGAAATTGAAAAAAGAGATGACAAGAAACAGCATGATTAACCTAATTATTTTAGCAATCCGACTGCAGCAAGCGGCTGGAAGTGACTGAGGTATGCGGTTGTCATCGCTGTATATGGATACGGACCTTTCTCACTTCCAGGAGTGCGGAAGGTTTTTTTATTGCCTTTAACCAACCCTATGTGAAGGGTTACAAATAATGAAATAATGAACGATAGGTTATTTATTTTCGACACTACTCTGCGTGACGGAGAACAGGTGCCGGGGTGCCAGCTCAACACGGTAGAGAAAATTCAGGTAGCACGCCAACTCGAAAGGTTGGGCGTCGATGTCATCGAGGCGGGTTTTCCCATCTCAAGTCCGGGGGATTTCAACTCCGTCATCGAAATTTCCAAGGCCGTCACATGGCCCACGATCTGTGCCCTGACCAGAGCCGTGGAAAAAGACATCAACGTGGCTGTGGAGTCGCTGCAGTATGCGAAGCGGAAGCGCATCCACACGGGCATCGGCACCAGTGACTCCCATATCCAATACAAGTTTCATTCCAACCGCGAGGAAATCATCCAGCGTGCCGTGGCTGCCGTCAAATACGCCCGGAAATTCGTTGAGGACGTGGAGTTTTATGCAGAGGATGCCGGGCGTACGGATAATGAGTATCTCGCCAGGGTCATCGAAGCAGTCGTCAAGGCGGGAGCCACAGTGGTCAATATCCCCGACACGACAGGATATTGCCTGCCTGAGGAGTATGGTGCGAAAATCAAATACCTCATGGAGCATGTCGATGGCATCGACAAGGTGACCATCTCCACCCATTGCCACAACGACCTTGGCCTGGCCACGGCCAATACCTTCAGCGGTGTCATCAATGGCGCCCGTCAGGTGGAGGTGACCATGAACGGCATCGGTGAGCGGGCCGGCAACACCTCGCTCGAAGAGATAGTCATGATTCTCAAATGCCATAAAGGCCTGAATATCGACACCAATGTCAATACGACCATGATCTATCCCACCAGCCGTATGGTGTCGAGTCTGATGAACATGCCCGTACAGCCCAACAAGGCGGTTGTGGGGCGCAATGCCTTCGCTCATTCGAGCGGCATCCATCAGGACGGTGTGCTGAAGGATGTCTCCACCTATGAGATCATGGACCCCAAGGATGTGGGCCTCGACGACAACTCCATCGTGCTCACCGCCCGTTCGGGACGCGCGGCACTCAAATACAGGCTCAGTGTGCTGGGCGTGAATGTGGATGACGATCACAGAATAGACAAGATCTACCAGAAATTCCTCCGCCTGGCCGACCAGAAGAAGGAAGTCAGTGATGCTGACGTCCTGATGCTTGCTGGTGCCGACACCGCGGAGACTCATGCTGTCAAACTCGATTTCCTGCAGGTGACCACGGGCATGGGGGTCAGGAGCGTGGCCAGCATCGGCATCGACATCAGTGGACAGAAGTTTGAGGCTGCCTCCACGGGCAATGGTCCTGTCGATGCCGCCATCAACGCACTCAAGAAAATCATCCTCAAGAAAATGACGCTCAAGGAGTTTACGATACAAGCCATTTCCAAAGGTTCCAACGATGTGGGAAAGGTGCACATGCAGGTGGAGTACAATGGGGGCGTCTATTACGGTTTCGGTGCCAATACGGATATCGTCACGGCTTCTGTTGAGGCATACATCGATTGTATCAATAAATTCAGGGATTGACGTGCCATGTCGTTTTTTTATATTATATTTGCAAACGACTTAAATCATATTGACAAGCAATGAATACACTCTTTGACAAGATTTGGGACAGACATGTCGTCCGGCAAGTGGAGGACGGACCGACACAGTTGTATATCGACCGCCTCTATTGCCATGAGGTGACCTCTCCGCAGGCTTTTGACGGACTGAGAAACCGCGGACTGAGATGTTTCCGTCCGGAAAAGGTCTTCTGCATGCCCGACCACAATACGCCGACGCATGACCAGGACAAACCTATCGCCGACCCCGTATCGAAGGCGCAGGTGGATGCCTTGGAGCGCAACTGCCGGGAATTCGGACTGACCTATTTCGGCGTGATGTCGCCAGACAACGGCATCATCCATGTCGTCGGACCCGAAAAAGGACTGTCGCTGCCGGGCATGACCATCGTCTGCGGCGATTCCCATACTTCCACCCACGGGGCTATGGGTGCCGTGGCTTTCGGTATCGGCACCTCTGAGGTGGAGATGGTGCTCGCCTCGCAATGTATCCTTCAGCAGAAACCCAAGTCGATGCGGATCAGTATCAACGGGAAACTGCAAGAGGGTGTCACGGCAAAAGATGTGGCGCTCTTCCTCATGGCCCGCCTCACCACGTCGGGCGGTACGGGATATTTCATCGAATATGCAGGAGATGTGGTGCGCGACCTGTCGATGGAGGGAAGGCTCACCTTGTGCAACCTGAGCATAGAGATGGGGGCCAGGGGTGGATTCGTGGCTCCCGATGAAAAGACCTTCGCCTATATCCAGGGAAAAGAATATGCGCCCAAGGGCGAGGAGTGGCAGCGCGCGGTGGAACAATGGAAAACGCTGCGCAGCGGCGATGATGCCGTGTTTGACAAGGAACTGTCCTTCGATGCCGCAGAGATAGAGCCGCGCATCACCTACGGCACCAACCCCGGCATGGGCGTGGGAATCACGGAGCGTATCCCCATGATGGCCGATGTCCCCGCAGAGGGGAGGGCTTCTTTCGCCAAGGCCCTGGAATATATGGGACTGGAAGAGGGACAGTCGTTGCTCGGCCATCTTGTCGACTATGTCTTCCTCGGAGCCTGCACCAACGGCAGGATAGAGGATTTCCGTGCTTTCTCGAATATGGTCAAGGGGCGCAGAAAGGCAGACAACGTCACGGTCTGGCTCGTACCGGGCAGTTGGGCGGTTGACCGCCAGATCCGTGAGGAGGGACTCGACGCCATCCTTGCTGAAGCGGGCTTCGAGATCCGTCAACCGGGTTGTTCGGCATGTCTGGCTATGAACGACGACAAGGTGCCTTCCGGCAAATACTGCGTCTCGACCAGTAACCGCAATTTCGAGGGACGGCAAGGACCGGGCGCCCGTACGCTGCTGGCCAGTCCGCTCGTGGCTGCAGCTGCTGCCGTGACAGGTGTGATCACCGATCCCAGAACACTTTTAGGATGAAACCTTCCAACCAATTTGCATAGTTTATGAAACAGAAATTCAATATGATCACAAGCACATGCGTGCCTCTGCCATTGGAGAATGTCGATACCGACCAGATCATCCCGGCAAGGTTTCTGAAAGCGACCGACAAGGAAGGCTTTGGCGACAATCTCTTCCGCGACTGGAGGTATCATAAGGACGGAACTCCGCGGAAGGACTTCGTGCTCAATGACCCCACCTACGGCGGGTGCATCCTCGTGGCAGGGAAAAACTTCGGTTCCGGCTCCTCACGCGAGCATGCGGCATGGGCCATCGCTGGATATGGTTTCAGGGTGGTCATCAGCTCTTTTTTCGCCGATATCCACAAAAACAATGAACTCAACAATTTCGTGCTGCCGGTGGTGGTGTCTGAGCCGTTCCTCGCGGAACTTTTCCAAAGCATCGCGCAAAATCCGAAGACGGAGGTGGAGGTCGATCTTCCCCGGCAGACCGTGACAAACCTTTCCACAGGCCATTCGGAACAGTTTGAGATCAATGGCTACAAGAAGCATTGCTTGCTCAATGGCTTCGACGACATCGATTTCCTGCTCCACGACACCGACATCATCACATCATGGGAACAGCAGAACAAGTCTTAGAAGGGCCATTCACCCATCCGCTCATAGAAATCATGGACAGCACGCTGCGCGACGGCGAACAGACCAGCGGCGTGTCGTTTCTGCCTCATGAGAAACTCATGATAGCCAGGGTGCTCATGACCGATATCAATGTTGATCGGCTCGAAGTGGCCTCGGCACGGGTGTCGGAGGGTGAGAAGGAGGCGGTGAAGATGATCTGCCGGTATGCAGAGCGTATCGGCATGCCCGAGAAAGTGGAGGTGCTGGGCTTCGTCGATGGCCATGAGTCGCTCGACTGGATTCACGACTGCGGTTGCCGCAACATCAACCTTCTGGCCAAAGGCTCGCTCCGCCATTGCCAACAGCAGTTGGGCAAGTCTCCTGACGAGCACATCGGCGATATCATGAGGTCGCTCGACTATGCCGGCAAGCTCGGCATCAGTGTCAACCTCTATCTGGAGGACTGGAGCAGCGGCATGTCCGAGTCGCCGGAATACATCTACCACCTCATGGATATCTTGGTCAAAACACCCGTGAAAAGGTTCATGCTCCCCGACACGCTCGGCATCACCAATCCCCTTCAGGTGATCGAGTTCTTCCGCAAGATGAGGAGGCGCTACCCGGATGTGCACTTCGATTTCCATGCGCACAACGACTATGACCTGGCCGTCTCCAATTCCCTCGCAGCTGTCCTCTGCGGCGCCAAAGGACTCCACGTGACCGTCAATGGGCTGGGGGAGCGGTGCGGCAATGCTCCGTTGGCCAGTGTGCAGGTGATCCTGAAGGACCAGTTCAAGGCCCGCACCAATATCAAGGAAGACCGGCTCAACGAGATCAGCCGGCTCGTCGAGGAGTACAGCGGCATCGCCATCGCACCCAACCAGCCCATCGTGGGCGACAATGTCTTCACACAGGTGGCCGGGGTGCATGCCGACGGTGACAACAAGGACAACCTCTATTGCAATGCCCTCGTACCGGAGCGCTTTGGACGCAGCCGGGAATACGCGCTCGGAAAAACCAGCGGAAAGGCGAACATCGCCCTCAACCTGCAAAAAATGGGCCTCGAACTGACTCCGGAACAGATGGCAAAGGTGACCAAGCGCATCACCGAACTGGGCGACCGCAAGGAAATCGTCACGCAGGATGACCTGCCCTATATCGTCAATGACGTGCTCAAGCATACCACGCCCGAGGAGAAAGTCAGGCTCATCAGTTACATGGTCTCCTCTGCCTATGGACTCAAGCCCTTGGCAAGCATCAAGGTTGAGATCAACGGCCGCCAGTATGAGGCTGACTCCACCGGCGACGGACAGTATGATGCCTTCGTCAAAGCCTTGAGGAAGATCTACAAGACCTACCTCGACCGCACTTTCCCCATCCTGGCCAATTATGCGGTCACCATCCCGCCGGGGGGCAGGACGGATGCCTTGGTGCAGACGGTCATCACCTGGCGCAACGGAAACAAACTGATCCGCACGCGGGGTCTTGATGCCGACCAGACAGAGGCGGCCATCAAGGCAACGTTAAGAATGCTCAACATTTTCGAAGAACAACAATAAAAAACGACTCACGACGTTGAAGAAGTGAGAAAACCATCAAACAACCTTAACATGAAACTGAAAATAGCTGTACTCGCCGGCGACGGTATCGGACCGGAAATCATGCGTCAGGGCGTGGCCGTCATGGATGCCATCGCTGATAAATTCCATCATGAGGTGACCTATCAGGAGGCCATCTGCGGTGCTCATGCCATCGATGTGGTGGGGGACCCTTTCCCAGAGGAGACTTTCCAGATCTGCAAGGAGGCCGATGCCGTCCTCTTCGCTGCTGTCGGTGACCCGAAATATGACAATGACCCCACGGCAAAGGTGCGTCCCGAACAAGGACTGCTGGCCATGAGGAAGAGACTGGGACTGTTTGCCAATATCCGTCCCGTACAGACCTTCAAATGCCTGCTCCACAAAAGTCCGCTCCGTGCAGAGTTGGTGGAGGGTGCGGATTTTGTCTGTATCCGTGAACTTACCGGCGGCATGTATTTCGGAGAGAAGTACCAGGACAACGACAAGGCCTACGACACCAATATCTATACCCGTCCGGAGATAGAGCGCATCCTGAAAGTGGGCTTTGACTATGCTCGGCTCAGAAATCACCATCTCACCGTTGTCGATAAGGCCAATATATTGGCTTCCAGCCGTTTGTGGAGACAGATAGCCAAAGAGATGGAACCCGCATACCCCGATGTCAAAGTGGATTACATGTTTGTTGATAATGCCTCGATGCGCATGATTGCCGAACCGACCTTCTTCGACGTGATGGTGACAGAAAACACCTTCGGCGACATCCTCACCGACGAGGGAAGTTGCATCTCGGGGTCCATGGGCTTGTTGCCGTCGGCTTCCACAGGTGAGAGCACACCCGTCTTCGAACCCGTTCATGGTTCCTGGCCGCAGGCAGCGGGAAAGAACCTGGCCAATCCGCTCGCCCAGATCCTGTCCGTGGCCATGATGCTGGAGCACTTCGGTCTCCAGGAGGAGGGTACCCTCGTCCGAAAGGCTGTGGATGCCAGTCTTGATGCCTGCGTGCGCACTCCTGAAATCCAAGTGGAGGGTGGGGCAGTCTATGGCACCAAGGAAGTGGGTGAATGGATTGTCAACTGGATCAAAGAACAATGAGAAAAAAGTCTGCAAACCTGTCTGGACTACGGTGTTGCGGCAAGGCGATAGGATGCCTTGCCGCAGCATGGCTTATGGCCATCCCTTCCATGGCCCAAAGCTATAATGATTTGCTCGACTCCTTGGAGAATGCGCAGGCTCAGTTGAGGAAATTTCCCGACAACATCGACCTCCGTCTGAAAAAGGCTTCCTGGAACATCTATCTCGAGCAGTGGAACTATGCGAAGGAGGAGTATGACAGGATATTGTCCAAAGACCCGAAAAATGTGGCCGCCCTCTACTACCGGGCGTTCGCCAATGAGAAACTCCACCGCTACAAATACGCCAAGAAGGATTACAAGACGATGCTCAGAATCGTGCCGGGCAACTTCAACGGGATGCTTGGTCTGGCTTTGATCGAGCAGAAAGACATGCACCATACCGACGCCATGAACCTCATTAACCAGGTCGTGCAACTCTATCCTGACAGTGCGGTTGCCTACGCCGCCAGGGCGGGCGTCGAACTGGAGCGCGGCATGCTCGAACTGGCCGAGTATGACTTTACCGAGGCCATGCGCCTTGAACCATCTAACACTGATTTCATCCTCAGCCGCGCTGATGTGCGATTGAGGATGAAAAACAAGCGAAAAGCCCGCGAGGACCTTGATCTCGCAGTCAGCAAAGGAGTTCCCAGACCGTCTTTGGCCGAACTCTACGAGCGCTGCAAAGAGTAACTCTACGAGCGCTGCAAAGAGTAACTCTATGAGCGCTGCGAAGGGTAACTCTACGAGCGCAGCGAAGAGTAACTCTATGACCGCTGCGAAGAGTAACTCTACGAGCGCTGCAAAGAGTAACTCTATGACCGCTGCAAAGAAATATAAACAGCAGTAGATGAACGTCTGACCTGAGCCTCATCACCTGCGCCAATCAATAACGTCCCTAAAAGCATAAAAGAACTGAAGGTGAAATGGAATACGATACAAAAGGAAAAGTCCTGAAAAAGAACGTCATGTGGCAGAATCTTTATTTCTATCGCAAGAGTGATGTTTTGTATCAGTTGACGGTGGAGTTCTGTCATCGATTTCTTCCATCCCATGGAGACCGCACCGTTGACCAGATGATACAGGCCGCCCGTAGTGGCAAGCAAAACATCGCGGAAGGAAGCGAGGACGGGCAGACCAGTTCGGAGATGGAAATCAAACTTATCAATGTCGCCCGAAGCAGTCTGAAGGAACTTCTCTTAGACTACCATGATTACTTAAACACCCACCACATCCCTCATTGGACGAAAGACAATCCACGTCTGTTGCCTCTCCGCAAATTTTGCTCCACCCACTTTGACTATAGTGATTATGCACCTCTGATAGACAAAATGACCGATGCGGAAATGGCAAATATGGCCATCACCCTATGCCATCAAACCGACAGGTTGATGTGTGCCTATCTTCAACGGTTGGAGCGCATCTTCGTAGAGCAGGGCGGCATCAAAGAGCGCATGTATGCCGCACGCACCGGCTATCGCAAAACGCAAGATGCTCATCTCCAAGCTCTGGAAGACGAGAATCGTCAGCTGAAAACACAAATAGCCACCCTCAAAAAGAGGATTGCGGAGCTGGAGGACGAAATTAAAAAGAATAAAGAGGCTTGAGAAAAACTGGGCTGGCCAGGGAAAAACTGGGCTTGTCTGAGAATAATCTGGGCAGTCCTGGGAATAATCTGGGAAAATCTGGGAAAATCTGGGAAAAACTGAGAAAAACTGAGATAATCTGGGAAGCCTGGGATCTTCCCAGGATCTCTCAAGATTTCCCATCTCCCCCCAGTCCTTCCCAGTCCTTCCCAGGATCTCTCAGAATCTCCCATCCCCTCCCATCCCCTCCCATCCCCTCCCAGTCCCTCCCATCTCCTCCCATCTCACCCATCCCCTCCCAGGATTTAATAAGAAATAAGTGTTAATCCTCGTAAAAAATGATGAATATTTAAAAAATATGTTTAATTTTGCTCCCTAACAAGCTATTGCCTACTATTTGAGTCAAAAAAACCTGAATAACATCTTATAATATTATAACTACATGACAAACAAGTACTCATTACTGAAAAAGTCTTGTATCTTGCTTGCAGTCCTCTTTTTTGCGTCTTGTCATGACATCGCCGACGATGACCATTACAAGGCTCCCGATTGGTTGAAGGGAAATGCGTGGGAGGTCCTGGAGAGCGAAGGCAACCATGCCACGTTCCTCAAAGCAATCGAGTTGTCGGGCTATAAACCGATTGTCAACGGACAAAGCATCCTGACTGTGATGGCTCCCGATGACCAGGCCTGGCAGACTTTCCTGCAAGCAGAAGGATACAGTTCGGTGGAGGATATGTTCCAGAAAAATCCTCTGCAGCTGAGAAAGACCGTAGGCTATCACCTGATGTACTATGCCTATGACTGGTCTAAAATGGTCAACTTCAGGCCCAATGAAGGTGATGGGGCCACGGAGGAACAAAAGCAGAATGCTGCCGGTCTCTACTACAAGCACCGCACAAGAAGCGCAGATGACATGGAACAGATGAGAGGCAAACTCAATGGGGTGGATACCACCGTCACCATCTACCATTACGAGCGCTACCTGCCGGTCTTCAGTCACTTGATGTTCTCCTCCAAGGGCATTGATGCCAAGTCCAACTACGAGTATTTCTATCCCGGAAGTGCATGGACAGGTGGAAACACGGGATTCAATGTCTCCAACGCCAGCGTCAAGGACGTGGAGGCCAATGTCACCGACAACGGATACCTTTATCATGTCAATCAGGTGATCAAACCCTTGGAAACCATCCACACGACTTTGAAAAACAACGCCAATTACAGCGACTTCATCCATCTTTATGACACCTATGCCCAACTGACCGAGGCAGATCAGGAGACGAGCACTTCTTTGGGTAAAGTGGTCTATGTGCAGTTGCACAGTCCGTTGCCCAACATCGCTCTCGAGTGGCCGGTCACCGATTACCGCAATGTGTCAACACTCGAGCGCAGCACTTACACCATCTTCGCTCCGTCCAACCAAGCCATCGGCGGATTCTTCCAGAATTTCTGGGGACCTAAGAGCGGTTATCGCTCTTTGGACGACCTCGACCCGCTGATCTTGGAATATTTCATCTACCAGTCGTTTGCGGATAACAATGACCCTGTCTTCCCCGAGGAAATCCAGAAGGAACTTGTGCAGACGGCCTTCGGGACGCCTGTCAAGATCAATACCGACGCTGTCAATGACCGGATGTTCTGCGCCAACGGCATCGTCTATGGCATGAACGACATGAAAGCGCCGGCCATTTTCTCCTCGGTAGTGGGCGCCGCCTTCCGCGACACCACATACCAGTGTTTCCTCTATGCACTCGACAAGAGCGAACTGGTGCTGTCGCTGGCTTCCGACAAGACCCATTTCGTGGCCCTGATGCCCAGCAACAAGCAGTTCAACCAGAACGAGCCGCAGATGAGGCTCAATGTCACCACTCAGGGGAAGAACCTCGAGGTTTATAGTGATGTCGATGGCAATTTCGCTAATGTGAGCTCTGGTCTGGCCAGAAGCATCGTCAATATGCACACAGCCTCCAATATTGAGGAACTGAAGCAGACGGGCACCCAGGTCGTGGAGACCAATACTGCCTTTAATTATTGGTTCGTGCGCGATGGCAAGATCACGACCAGCGCATTGTTCAACCAGCAACTCAGTCCGACCTATCAGGATAATCCTTTCGTCCCGTTCCATGAGGTCACCAACAACGGACAGGTCTGGGACAACGGACGGGCATACAGCTACGATTACGACAAGCTGTTCTCCGAAGCCTCCGGCGATGGTCTGACCCACCGACTGGCCGTCGGCAACGACAAAAACTATGAATACTATCTCTTCGCACAGTTGCTGCAGAAAGCCGGACTGGTGCAGAACGGTACCATCCCGTCGATTGTCAGCGATGACACCCGCTATATCGTCTTTGTGCCCACCAACCAGGCCATCAAGGACAATATCAGCAAGATTCCCGGCTGTTCGGGACTGACCATCGGCGATGATTATACGATTTCGGGCAATGTGTCGTCTACCAACAAGACGTTGCTGGCCAATTATCTGAGAAACTATTTCATCTCCTCGTTGATGAACACCATCACCAGCTATCCCTATCCAGGGTCGGCCTGCAAGGGCTCGTTCTACACCATGGGTACGGAGACGATGACCATCGGTGAGGAAGGTGATGGCCTTTACGTGGGATTCCATCCCGACAACAGGGTGGGCGTGAGCCGAAAGTATTTCAGCTTGCCTTTCGCCTTCGCAGATGGATGTATGCATTTCATTGACGGTATTTTACAATAAACCAGAGCGCCATGAAGCAGAACAAATTCTTCTATATGATCGTTATGCTGTTGTGCTCGGTGAGCATGATGGCTCAGGAAAAAGTTATCACCGGTACGGTGACGGAGGTGCTCGACAACGGCACCAAAGACCCCATCATCGGTGCCAATGTGGTGCTCGTCAACAACCAGAACCGTTATATCAAGGGTGCCGTGACCGACATCGACGGCAACTACTACCTGCAGGTGCCGGCTGATGCCAAGAACCTCAAGGTGAGGGCCACCTATATCGGTATGAAACCCAAGACAGTGAACTACAACGGACAGACGGAGATCTATTTCGAACTGGAGAATGAGGCCGTGCTGCAAGAGGTGGTGGTCACAGGTGCCAGGGGTGGACGCGACGGTATGGGCATCTCCCGCATGGAACAGACCTCCTCGGTGCAGAAAGTCGATCTCTCGTCTATCGTGGAGACCTCGCCCGTCACCTCCGTCGAGGAAGCCCTACAGGGACAGATCGCCGGTCTTGACATCAACCTCGGCGGTGACCCGGGTGCGCGCAGCAGTATCCGCATCCGTGGTACCAGTTCTCTGAGCGCCTCCAACGAACCGCTGATCGTCATCGACGGTGTGCCGCAGGACGTGGATATCACGGACGACTTCAATTTCTCCACCGCCAATGAGGAGGATTTCGGTGCCTTGCTCAACATAGCACCCGCCAACATCGAGAGCATCGAGGTGCTCAAGGATGCCTCGGCCACAGCTATCTATGGTACGAAGGGCGCCAACGGTGTGCTCTTGATCAATACCAAGCGCGGTGCGATGGGTAAGACGAAATTCTCTTTCTCGTCGAAATTCACAGCCAAGAAAGAGCCGAAGAGCATCCCCTTGCTCAACGGGCCCCAGTATGTGTCGCTCATGCAGGACGCCATCTGGAACGCCGCCAATGCCAAGGGTATCAACAATGCCGGCAACGAGATGAATATGCTGTTCAACAACGCCGAACTCAATTACGACCCCAATTTCCGCTACTACGATGAGTATAATGTGAATACCGACTGGCTTGATGCCGTGAAGCAGGATGCCATCATCACCGACAACAACTTCTCGATGACGGGTGGCGGCGAGAAGGCCGTCTATAAACTCAACTTAGGCTACTATGATGAGCAGGGTACGACCGTCGGTACGGGTGTTCAGCGCCTTTCGGCCGGCATGAAGATCACGTATAACTTCAGCGACCGCCTGCGTGTGAGGACCGATTTCTCGTTCTCCAACACCAATAAGGATGCCAATGCGCTCTCGACGGTGCGCAGTATCGCCATGCAGAAGATGCCCAACCTCAGTCCCTACTGGATTGATGACGTGACCAAAAAGCCTACCGATGTCTATTTCTCGCGTGACGAGGATTTCCAGGGCTCGTTCACCAGCACGGGGTCGAGCAGTGTCAGTTCGGCCAACTACAACCCTGTGGCCATGGTCAAGGAGGGATACAACAAGACCACGCAGCGTGATGAGAAAATGACCATCACCCTGCAATATGACTTCCCCTTCAACCTCCAGTATCAGGGATGGGTGTCGCTCAATATGCGCACGACCAAGAACAAGCAGTTCCTCCCGCAGGAGGCCACGGGTGTTCTCTGGACCAGCAACCTGGCCAACATGAGCGTTGACGCCACAACGGATGCCTTCGCTCTGCAGTCGGAAAACAAACTGATCTATAACAACACATTCGCCGAGAAGCACAAACTGATCGCCACCGCCCTGGTCAAGACTGCCGACAACGAGAGTTTCAGCTACAGCAGCAGCACCTACGGCAATGCGTCAGCCAACCTCAGCGACCCCGTCGTGGGCAGCGTGGTGCGTTCCTCGGGTTCGGGCAATTCCGAGCGCAGGTCCATCTCCATGATTGGACAGGCCGTCTATTCCTACGACAACCGCTATGTGATCCGCGGTACCATCAACCATGAGGGCAACTCCACCATGGGTAAGGAAAAGAGATGGGGCACCTTCCCCGCATTTGGTGCGGCATGGAACCTCGAGCAGGAGCATTTCTGGAGCGATAGCTTCAAGAAATGGTTCAACGAGGGCAAGGTGCGTGTGGGCTACGGATGGTCGGGCAGTTCTCCTTCTGGAGCTTCCATCTACCTCGGTGCCTACAAGAGTCTCGGACAATATATGGACATGGCGGCCATCACGCCCGACCGTATGCAGCTCGACAACCTGAAGTGGGAGACCACACGAGAATTCGACCTCGGTATCGACCTGAGGCTGTTCAACAGACTCAACGTCACCTTCGACTACTACGACAAGCAGACCAGCGACATGCTGCTCAAAGACACCAAACTGCCGGCCTCTACGGGTTATGACAAGGTGAAGTATATCAACTCGGGTAAGATGAGCAACAAGGGTGTCGAACTCCGTTTCGAATACCAGGTGTTCCGCAACAAGGAATGGACAATCTCTGTCAATGCCAATGTCAGCCGCAATATCAATAAGGTGAAAGAACTGCCCAGTACGTGGGTGATGGACAACTACTCCTTCGGAAACGGCAACTACGCGCTCCGAATCGTAGAGAATGCCCCCGTCGGTTCCTTCTACGGTTACCGCTATCTCGGGGTCTATCAGAACGTGGAGCAGACCTATGCCCGTGATGCAGAGGGCAACGTGATGTACGACTGGCAGGGCAATGTCATCACTATGAAAAACGGTACGGTGCAGACCTATCCGGGTGATGCCAGATATGAGGACATCAACCACGACGGCGTCATCAATGAGAACGATATCGTGTATATCGGCAACTCCAACCCGAAATTCTTCGGCGGCGGAGGCTTCCAGGTCAGATGGAAAGACCTTACCCTGACCACATTCTTCTATGGCAGATACGGACAGAAGGTCATCAACGGCGCACGTATCTCCTTGGAAAACATGTATGGCAAGAACAACCAGAGCACGGCTGTCCTCAACAGATGGAGAGCTGAAGGTGACAACACCGATGTGCCCCGCGCACTCTATGGCATGGGTTACAACTATCTCGGCAGCGACCGCTTCGTGGAGGATGCTTCGTTCCTGAGATTGAAGACCTTGTCACTGAGTTACAATGTCCCCAAGAAATGGTTGAAGAACTGGGGCATTTCCAAACTCAATGTTTTTGTCACAGGCTACGACCTGATCACATGGACCAAGTACAAAGGACAAGACCCCGAGGTGTCGATGCCCAACGCCACCAGTCTGGTGAGGGACAATGCCACCACTCCCGTGTCAAAGCGTTTCGCACTGGGTATTAATCTCGACTTTTAATCCGGAAAACCATGAAGAGAAATATCATATCCATATTCATACTCGGAGCCGTCACGCTCACGAGCACCACCTCGTGCAACGACTGGCTCGACGTCCTGCCCAATAATGAGCAGGTGACTGATGATTACTGGAAATCGAAAGAGGATGTGGAGGCTGTCATCGCTTCGGGCTACTATTACCTGAGACAGAGCGTGCCCACACTCATCAAATGGGGCGAGCTCCGCGGTGGGGCCATCTATACCAACTCGACAGGCGACGCCAAACTCCAGGACTTCAACATGACACCGACCAACTCGCTGTGCGACTGGTCAAACATCTACAAGGTGATCGGCATGGCCAACTCGGTCATCCTCTATGCACCCGATGTCAAGGATGACACCTATTATCCCGCCATCCTCAACTCACACCTCGCCGAGGCTTATTTCCTGAGGGCTTACTGCTACCTCACGCTGGTGAAGAACTTCAGGGAGGTGCCCCTCGTCCTTCAGGCATACGTCAACGACAATGCCAGTTTCGACTTGGCGAAATCATCCGAGCAGGAAATCATCGCACAAATCAAGAATGATGTGAAGGCGGCTCTCGCCACGGGTGCTGCCAAGGGCACCTATGAGGAAGAGTGGGCCACCAAGGGCAGGGCAACGAAATGGGCACTCTACGCGCTCATGGCTGATGCCTGCCTCTGGAGTGAGGACTATGACCAGTGCATCGAATACTGCGACCAGATCCTCAACGCCAACGATGCCTTCCGACCGGTGTTCATGACCAACACCAACGATTGGTACACTATGTTCTATCCCGGCAACAGCAACGAGTCTATCTTCGAGCTCAACTGGGACTATTCACAGAACCAGACCAATAATTTCAACTCCCTCTTCACGCTCACCGTCTCCACACCCCTCCGGCCTACGACGAGGGCTACGGAAATGATGAAACAGGAGACACAGTCACTGAAGGACGCCGGATTGACGGAGGATGGCCGGATGGGGCGCATGCTCATGGCCACCTACGTGCCCGACAACGGACAGGTGCTGGGCTGGGCTCAGTCCAACCAATACTACATCTGGAAGTATTACGGCACTGACGTGCCTGACATCACGGGCGGTGCAAGAGCACATCAGGATGCCAACTTCATCATCTACCGCGTGGCGGAGATCATGATGATGAAAGCCGCTGCCCTCACGATGAAGGGACAGGCTTCATGGATGGAGGCCGTCAACCTGATCAACAGGGTGCGGGCAAGGGCTGCTCTGGCTCCTTTCAAGGACATCGACACGGCCTCTGCAGACGCTCCCGCACAGATTGCGCAACTCGATGAGATTACGCTGCTGGAGGAAATCCTCAACCAGAAGGAGATGGAGTTCATGGCCGAAGGCAAACGTTGGTATGACCTGCTGTGGTTTGGCCGGATAGGCGGCAACAAATACAAGAACCAGTTCATCGACTTGGTGATCGAGGGCAACCAGACGACCAACCTGCAGTGGATCCAGTCGGTGCTCCAGGACCAGAACGCATGGTATATGCCCATACCGCAGGCCGACATCGAGCACAACAAGTTGCTGGAGCAGAATCCATATTATTCATCATCAAAGTAAGGAAAGGAACTGACGTATGAATATTTTCAGAAAATACCATCAAGGCATCGTCGGCATGGCCCTGGCTGCCATGCTTCTCGCAGCTTGCGACAAAGACGTGTTTGATATCAATACCGACCCGTTCAAGGACGAGATCTACAAGACGGCACTGGCATCACCGATTTCCACATTCCTTACCGAACAGGAAGGTTATGGCGAATATGTGAAAATGCTCAGATATGCAGATATGTTCAATGCGCTCAACCAATCCTCCTCTGGCACGAGTTTCACCGCATTTGTTCCCAACGACGAGGCGATGCATGAGTTCTACCACAGAAGAGGGGTTGACAGCCTGCAGCAACTCTCCAAGGAATATGCCCGGCAGTTCATCCTCTACCACACGGTGAGAGACTCCATCCTGCCAGAATCGTTTGTGCAGAAAAAGTCTGTCCAAAACCTCAGCGGCGATGTCATCAGCATCAAGATCGACTCCGTCAACGCCGGACAGGCCATCCTCAACGAGGAAGGTCATGTGGTGGAGATGGGACTCAGCGCTTACAACGGCAAGGTCTATGTCTTGTCCAAGGCGATGACTCCTCTGGTGGAGACCGTCTTTGACGGGGTGGCCGGAAGTGGACAAAGCAGCATCATGGCTGAGGCTCTGCGCGCCGCAGGATGGGAAAAACCCTTGAGCACGGTCATGGATACCACGCTCAACCAAGACAGGCAGAAGGTGGTCAATCATTATTATTTCACCCTCCTCAATGTCACTGACGCCACCTTCGCGAAAGCG